>Ga0153972_1000011_pt1 | contig 59876 bp, 58 predicted proteins | sample TSGA056MetaG_FD_104732 | JGI IMG/M metagenome (GOLD analysis project Ga0153972, IMG submission 104732) | Attine ant fungus gardens microbial communities from Georgia, USA - TSGA056 MetaG | ecosystem: Host-associated > Fungi > Mycelium > Unclassified | place: USA: Georgia, George L Smith State...
CGGTATATTCCAGGATATTTAATCAGTCGAAGCTTGCCACGAGAGTCGAAAGGTCGAGAGACGAAGATAGAGCGAGCTATGGAGCGTTTTAATATGGCGGAAGGATAATAGACCACAAAGGGGTCAGAGCGACTCCTAATCCTCGAAATTGGCAACAGAGGAGAGTGTATCTAAATAGGTGCATCGTGAACACGAAAGTGACATGCGGCGGCAAAAATGAGTCCGCCAGTAACTCCCATGTGTACGGGGCGATGAGGTGATTATTAAATCAGCGTACACTTACATAACTATGTATATTGTTATAAAGATAAGCAGGGGAAGTAGAAAGATATTGCTCTCTTGCGTGAAGAAATTATTTGATAAGCAGGATAAATAAGTATGTGGAAATTGAGTTACGACAGATGGGAAGAAATGAAACGAAAGTCAGACTTTAAATTAACAAGTGATACAGATGAAATTAAGCAGGTTATGGAATTGGAGGAAACAGAAAATGGAGAATAACCATATTGAGGTGATTGGAATTGACCATGGCTGGGCAAATATGAAAACGGTCAGTCAGGTATTTACATCAGGGGTAAAAGAGATTACAACTGAACCGGCACTTTATGACAATGTTTTAGAATATGAAGGGAAGTATTATAAAATCGGTGGTCAGCGATTAGAAGTGAAGGAAACGAAGACCACAGATGCGAATTATTATTTACTGACATTGGCATCAGTAGCAAAGGAATTGGAACGGAGAGGTATGAGAAATGCAAATGTGTTATTGGCGGTTGGATTACCACTTACAAGATTTGGAGCAGAGAAGCAGGATTTTATTGATTATTTGATGAAGAATAAGCAAGTGATCTTTCGATTTGAGAAGCAGACGTATCACATTAATATTGTTAGAGTATCTGTATTTCCACAGTGTTATGCGGCAGTTGCAGATAATATGCCAGACAGCAGCAGAAAGCAGTTGATTGTTGATATCGGCAGCTGGACAGTGGATATTATGCCAATTGCAGACCAGTCGCCGGATGAATCTATGTGTGTAACTATTCCGGAAGGTCTTATTACCTGTATGCGTTCGATCAATGAGCAGTGTGTAAGGCAGTTGAATGGGCAGATTGATGAAAGAGACATCCAGCAAATTATGATGGATGGGAAGAGTGACTTGGAAGCCGCTTATCAAGATATTGTTGTTAAGGAGATTCAGTCATTTACAGAGAGTATCTACAATAAGATTGGCGAGCATAAGTACAACATTAATACTACACCAATTACTTTCGTTGGGGGCGGTGCAACGGTAATGAAGTTATTTGGAAGCCGCAAACAGAGCAATATCAACTATTTGGCAGATGTGAAGGCAAATGCCAAAGGATATGAATTCCTTGCAAAGTTGTTTTTAAACTCAAAGCGTAAAGTTCGATAGGGGGGAATCAGATGCCTAATAGACGAGATACCGGGAATTATCACAACCTGCGTTTAAGTTCTAACAATCCCCAGCATATCAGAGTTGACCAGATATTGAATGATTTGAATCTGGATATATACAAATCCAAAAATCAATTTATGGTGGATGCAATTGAGACCTATGCAAAGTTGATGAATCAGGATGACCTTACGATTAAGGCGACGTTGGATAGGGAAAGGAAAGAAAGCTTTGTTTCAAGGAAAGACCTTGAAGTAATAAAGAGGGAAATAGCAGATGAAGTGGTAAAGATGGTACAAAAAGAAGTAATCTCGATGCTTGGGACTGTACTAGCAACGAAACAACTTGTTGTAAGTACAGATCATAAGGGAGTTAGAGACATGGATGAAGATGAATCGGAGGAAGAAGTTAGTGAGGCAATACGAAACCTTGCAGGAGTGTGGGGGTAAGGAGGTAAATTAGATGATTAGAAGTATTTTAAGAAGAATCGGATTCATTTTACTGGCAATTTTGAAAGGAATTGTATGGGTAGTGCTGACAGTGCTTAAATTTGCACTGGAAGTTACTAAGATAATTCTGTTGCTTTTCGGATTAGTTATGAGATTGTTTCTTGTGTTTGTAAGAGCAGGAACACCGTAGGGATGTGTTATATATGTTAGATAATTGGTGTAGTACAGAACATGCAAAATGTTCTGTACTACTGGTAATGAGAAGTAAGCCATGATATGGCGACTTATTATCCAATCACCGGAACATTTAAAAGTGGTGGTATCTGAAATATCATTGTGAACATTCATAGCGTACTACAGGCAAAGGGTATGCATTATTAGTTTTCATATTTGGTCTAGTAAAGGATTGTGAAAGTTTTGTAGAGGTAAATAAGAGCTATAGAGTACAATATAAAAATCTTGTTGCTTATGGTAGAAAAAATCATTATAATAAATTATTAAATGTTATCGGAAACTGAAAGCATAAAAAGAGATTTTTACTATAAGTAATTCATTCACTTTTCGATTATGACTATAATGCGCAATTCATGTTGAGTTGCCAGACGCCCAGTTTTAGCAAAAATGGGCAGTTCGATTTAGTACTGGTTATGGCTATAATGTGAAGCATAAGACAAAATAGGAATTGAATGGGCTAATATTTTACAAATATGATATGCGGAAATTGAAGAAATTCAAATCGTTGAAAATATTGTGCATGAAACAATTTTAGCGATATATCCTAAGTATTGTCCGCAAGGAATCATATAAAAATAAGGATTAGCATATCGAATTTCGACCGATAGGGCTGAGTGGTTTTTATTCAATTTAATAAAAGCGTTGGAAATGAGGATAATTAATTGTTGAATAATAAAATGCGTGTTCTTGCTGCAACAATAATAGATGTTATTGAAAAAACATTTCAACCAGAATATTTAGATTTTGTTTTCAGCGGAAGGTTAACCTTGGATGATGTTGTTATTCAGATATTGGTTGAATGTTGCAAGTATGCTTATGACAATACTGCAGAGAAACATTCTCTGAATTATTATCTTAAAAAAGATAATTTAACAGAAGATTATGAACGAATGACACTTCAACGTGCATTTAATTATATCAACGAACATCGATCCATTGAGCATGAATATTATAAAAGGAATTTAGGGCTCGATATAATGGGATTAAAATCTCAAAAACTGGAGAATATTGAAGCACGACTACAAGGACATAGAATTAATGATTTTCAGTATTGGGAAATCAATAATGTTCATGATATGCAATTAGTAAAGGCCATTGTTGACCGTAAAATTACATCAAAGAACATTACACAGAAAATCTTAGAGACTTATGTAACTGAATATGATGAATTTTGCCGAAAAGCAATGGATGACAAAAGAATATACGTGAGTAAATTCATTTTTAACTGGCTTTCAATATTTATATTAGAATGGAAGTATTCCTTTGATTTTTTCTACGAAATTGCGGACGAGATGGAAAAATATAATACAACAGAGATACCAGATTTAAAAAGACGGATAATAGCCTTTTGCGGAACAGTACAATTTAATTCATTGCTTTCAATCAATAATTCTGCTCCCGTTATTTATACAGGAGAAAGCCGTATGGTAGTACAACGGAGGAAGTATCTTCATGATATCGTAACTGCGAAGGGTGAGACTTTTGATATAGAAATCAGAAGATATGCAGAGGGGTTATACCTTACAGGTGCTATGTTAACACAAATGACGTATTGTAAAATTCCAATTAAAGAATGGTTTATAACTAACACATCACAAGAAGATTGGGCTTCCGTGTTTAAGGAGCTTAATGTGTTTCAAGCCTGGATACCTGATAAAATCTGGACAAAGAAAAAAGTAAGGTATGTGAAGGAAATATACGATTTAGTAAGTCTTGATTATAAAAATCCTGATTTTCGTTCTTAGAGCAGAACTCTTTTTTCGAGTATAATAACATTATAAAAAATAAGGAGGTCAAGTAGATATGAGCGAAGAAATTATAAAAGCAGAAGGGACGTTGAATCAGAATTTTACAAGCAACAAGGCAGTAGGCGTTGATATGTTGGAAGGTATGTGGAGAACATTTGAACAGTTTCCGCAAAAGTATCAGATGGCATTTTTTTCTGTAAGTTTGCTTGGTCTTATCAGTCTAAGTGCATACGTAATACATAGTGGATATAGTGTAACAGGAAACCAAGATGGCTGGTCATTAATCAAATCTTCTCCAAGCGTTTCGTAGAGATTATGCTTTCATTAACGCACCGCTCATCAGAAAAATCAAATTAACAAATAGTAAAATTTACGGTTTTGCAAAAATTAAATTCTAATTTGTATTTCGCATTATCCATATAGATGGAACCTTTTGTTGATTCTCAATTGCTCATTATGTTTACAATAAGCCAACTCTCTTCAAAACTCAGGCCACCCATTATCCGCATAACGCAAATAGTAATTACAATTTCATCCATACAGTACAAGCCACAAAGCGGCAGTCGACACCGCTCTGCGGCTTTTTATATAGACAATTTTAAAACAAGAAGGTGAGGAAGACGATGCTGAATTATAAAGCTATAGTTTTTAGGAGATATCACAGATTATTAACCTATTTCAGGCAGATACACAAGAGATTAGCACAGTAAGGAGAAGACATGAACCGTATACGAGATAGACCGGATGAAGTGGTCTGTTTCGTGAAAGCAAGATATGATGTTACCACCACCACTTAAAGTGGATAGGAGATCTTCACGAAACAAAAAGCCTATCCACTGCGGATGAGATAGGTGTAGACCATGAGAAAAATCTACAAAGCTTTCTTATTATCCGTCATCTTTGTTTCTATATTGAGCACCACGGCACGACAACAAATAAGAGCAAAGAGTGTTATATTTATTGCTACAGGGGTTAACAAAACAATCAAATAAGAGATAAAAATAGCAGGCCAATAATGACCTGCTATTCTTGTGCGATTTTTTAGAGCAGGAGGGTTAGAATTTTATGATGAATTACGAATTATTCAAAGAAGTAGTAAAAGAAAAGTTTCAGGATTACATGCCAGCAGAATATGCGGACCACAGAGTAGATACGCAGCAGGTTACAAAGGTGAATCAGACACTGGACAGCATCAATCTGATTCCAAAGGACAATAAGGGGTTTTCGGCAGTTCCAAGTATGTACATCAATACCATGTATGAGCACTACAAGGAATGTGAGGATTTGCAGGAGGTACTTCAGACTGCAGCGGATACGATGGCTCATGCTTTTAAGAAAGCACCACAGATTGTACCGGGACTGGATTTAGATACTGCAAAAGATAACATTATCATGGTACTTGTGAATACAGAACAGAACAAAGAGCTTCTTAAAAATGCTCCGCATAGAGAGTTTCAGGACTTATCAGTTATCTACCGCTGGGTAGTCGGCAAAGATGCGGAGGGTATTCAGAGTTCCATTGTGCATTATGACATAGCTGAAACACTTGGTATGAGTGAGGAAGCATTGTATCAGGCGGCGGTAGTGAACACGAAGAACTTATTTCCGCCAACGATTAAGTCAATGAACGATGTGATGCGGGACATGCTTATGGCGGATGGAATGCAAGGTGAAATGGCAGACATAATGATAGGAGAAATTTCGGACGAACGGACCATGTGGGTTATTTCCAATGACAGGGGGATAGGCGGTGCGGCTTCTATGCTTTATGAAGAGGGGTTACACAACCTTGCTGAGAAGTTGGAAACAGACCTGTATATCATGCCGTCATCAATTCACGAAGTCATTGCAGTTTCAACCCATATGGGAGATCCCAATGACCTTGCACGGATGGTAAATGAAGTCAATATGGCTCAGGTGTCCTTGGAGGAGAGGCTGTCCAATCAGGTGTATCACTATGATAAGGATTTGAGAAAGCTTTCACTGGCAACAGACACACCAAACAAACGACTTGACGGGATTGTGGCAGAACCGAAGCTAATTTATGAGGCGAAGGATCAGTCCAGATAGGAGGAGCTTATGGAATGGGAAGTAACCATGGAAGAACTTCTGGAACTGATGAAACGTCAGGAAGGAGATTTCATCATTCATGTTGAATTTTCTGAGGAGGCGGATATCAATGAAGAGTAAATTTGCACTTGAAGTGGTATCCGTCAGACTTGTGAAAGATGCCCCGCTATTATCAGAACGAAAGATAAGCAGTCCGGAGGATGCAATCGAGGTGGTTGGTGAGTATCTTTGCGAAATGGACAGGGAGGTCATCTGTGTGATTAATCTGAAAGGAGACAACACCCCCATCAATTGTCATTTTGCAAGTATGGGAGCAGTCAATCAGGCAATGGCTCATCCAAGAGAGTTGTTTAAGTCCAGTATTCTATCGAATGCGGCGAACATGATTCTCGTCCATAATCATCCCAGCTCAAATTTACAGCCATCAAATGCAGATACTGTATTGACAGACCGTATGATTCAGCTTACGGGACTGCTTGGCATCCCGCTTCTCGACCATGTCATTGTGGGTGGAGATAATCGGGAATATTTCAGTTTCAGAGCAAAAGGATTATTGACGAACCCAACGATTGCCCTAAGTACGAATTATCAGACACTGGAATTTCCACCTGCAGCAATGGTTGCAGATCAGGGAAAGGCAAGGTGATCATGTGGAAGCAAGTTTTTATATGGTAAATTGCGTGTAAGCAACGAACCATGAGAAGTCTGGATAGTGTGCTTCTTAATGGTTTGTGCATTACACAAAGCTGCGGATTTTGAAGGGAGGAATCTTTATATGGCGAGATTTACAGAGGAGGAACTGGCGATTGCCAAGAGTGTTGACCTAACGGCAGTTGCCGGGCATCTTGGCTATACCGTGAAACGTGTGGGCAATTATCATACGTTAAAGGAGATGGATTCCATTCGCATTTATGATAACAGCCACTGGTTTCGATGGAGCAGACGGTACGACAAAGGGGAGAACGGCGGTTCGCAGGTTGATTTTCTCCGGGTATTTACCGGGATGGAGATTAAAGAGGCGGTGTTCTGGCTGCTGGATTTTGCAGGATACCGCCGCATTCCGGAAGCTGACAGGAAGATGACTTTAAAGAATCAGGTGGCAGTAAAGAAAGCAGAGAAGAAACAATTTGTGCTTCCTGTTCCGGCACTTAGCAATGCTTACCTCTATTCTTATCTGAATCAGGAGAGAGCAATCAGCAGGACGGTCATTGATTATTTTGTGAAGCAGGATTTGATTTATGAGTCAAGAGACTACCACAACATTGTTTTCAAGGGTAAAGATAAAGAAGGCATTACAAGGTTTGCAAGTATGCGAGGCATATTTGACCGTAATGGAAAGAGCTTTAAGTGTGATGTGGCAGGCAGTGACAAGCGGTATGGGTTCAATGTCGTGAATGAAAACAGCAGCGGGCTGATTGTATCTGAAGCTGCCATTGACCTGATGAGCTACATGGATATTCACATGGACTTTGAGACCAACAAGCTGGCACTGGGCATGTTATCCGATGGACCGCTTGAGACGTTTCTAAAGGAACATCCAAAGATAAAAGCAATCTGCTTCTGTCTTGATAATGACGAACCGGGAAGAAAGGCTGCTACTGCATTTATGGAGAAGTATTACCAGCTTGGATATGAAGTGGAAGACTGTCCCCCGCCAAAGAATTATAAGGATTACAACGAATGGTTAGTGGCGGCTCGGATACCTGTTAGAAGCACAGAACCGGACAGGGCACGTTGAGGGGGAATTTTGGTGGGGAATTTCACTTTACCGGGGGAATTTCATAAGGGAAAAGTCAAAACCCATGGGAATTTCAGCAGGGACAAAGTTCAGAGCAATATGGTCACTAAAATATATTGTTTTTGTACCGAGGGAATTTTGACAGGGAATAGGACTTTATCAGGGGAATTTCATAAGGGAAAGTCCAAAATCCGGGGGAATTTTAGTAGGGTATATAAAATATCAGGGGTTTTAGGGGAGTTTCTCCCCTAACTAGAGGCATCAGATGGCGGAGCCATCTCTGATGCGTATCTAGCCATGTCGGTGCTAGCGACATGGGAAAGAACAGGAATGAGTTAAGTACGACTAGGAGGTGTGCTAATAGCAATGGGTGAAGAAGTAGAGTTATTAACAAAATCAGAAGATCTTTTGAACTGGCTCGGCGAGAATGATTTGCTTATGGAGCTAAATGCAAAAGAAGCAGATGTCTTGCTTGGCTATATGGAAGGACATGGCTATAGTCTGGGTGTTCAGGAAGACAAGCTTGTCAGAGTGGATATCGGTGAAGAGAATGGCGAGGTGATGGAGTACTCCATTGATGATGCCATAGATACCGCTTGTGAATGGAATTATGAATTGATACAGGAAGTAAATGATGCCAGAGAACATCCAGATCACTTTCTTGATTTTTGTAGGAAGCAAAGCAGGTACGAGTCTCTTAGGGAAGATGAGAAGCTTTTAGACAAGATGTTTGACAGAACCTGCTATGGCAGGGAAATAAACAACCTTGCTACAAAGCTTGCCAATGCAGCGATTGAACAAATGAAGGCGAGTCAGGATGTGGAACAGGCAGCGATGGCAGTGACAGAAGGTATTGGAAGTTACCATACGAATAAAGAGAAAGGCAGGTCGAGATAATGGCGGATTCTGTACATTGTATCAAGAAAACCCTGCGTCTGATGCCATCGGAAGCAAAAGAACTGGCAGAAAAGGCGGCAGGTGCCGGGATGTGTGAGGCAGATTATCTCAGGCTGCTGATTAGCCAGAAGCCAAACGATTATCCGGAGATTCGCAAAGAGCTGAAAAGCCTGATTAACGAAATTAACCGGATTGGCATTAATGTGAACCAGATTGCCTTTTATAACAATTCGGGCAGGTACAGCGAACAGGAGAAGGAACGTCTATTTGCATACATGAAGAAATTAAATGTAACGGTCAAAGAGGCGGTGAAGACCATTGGCAATCAGTAAAATTCTTTATATGAAGGATTGTGGGAATCATTTTCCGGGAAAGCATTTGAAAGTGGCAATTGATTATATCATGGCACGAGAGAAGACGCAGAACGGGGCATTTGTCGCAGGGTTAAATTGTCAGCCGGAAGCCGCTTATGAACAAATGAAGCAGACGAAGGAGAAGTTTGGCAAGACAGACAAGCGGCAGGGATACCACTTAATTATTTCTTTTGAAGAGGGCAAGGTAGATGCCCGGACTGCCTTTGAAGTCATTGGAAAGATTGCAAAAGAGTATTTAGGCGAGGCGTATGAGGCAGTATATGCCGTTCATGACAATACAGATCATATACACGGACATATTCTCTTTAACAGTGTCAGCTTTTTGACGGGTAAGAAATACCGTTATGAGAAGGGAGACTGGGCGAGGTACATCCAGCCGATTACGAACCGTTTGTGTGAAGAATACGGCTTATCCACGATAGACATCTCTGAGGATCGTGCAAGACCGTCAGGCAATGATAAGGAGTGGAGTGATTTAAGGGACGGCAGGTTTGTATGGGCGGATATGATTAAGCGGGATTTGGATGCCTGTATCATGCAGGCACCGACCTATGAAAGCTTTCTTGAAATGCTGGCTGACAAAGGGTATGAAATCAAACAGGGCAAGCATATCGCAATTAAACCGCCGGGCATGTACCGTTTTAAACGCTGCAAGTCACTGGGGGAGGATTACACCGAAGAGCGGATGCGTGAGAGGGTTTTGGCAGAAGACCTGTCCAGGTATCAGCCATTTAAGAGGAACGAACAGCCAAAGATTGTGCCCTGCAAGGTAAGACGGTTTCGGAAGGCGAAGCTTTCAGGATTACAGAAACGCTACTTTGCAAAATTATACCGGGCAGGGCAGCTTAAGAAGAAACCGTACAGTCAGGCATGGAAGTTTAGAGCGGATATTCGGAAGATGCACAAGCTACAGGAACAGTACTTGTTTCTGGCAAGTCATGATATATCTAATGTGGCAGACCTTGTTATGACGACTGCGAATCTTTCTGAGAAAAAAGCAGCGGTTTCCAAGGAGAAAAGCAGGGTATTCAAAGCCAGGGCGAAGTGTAATTCACTCTTTCAAACCGTAAATGAGATGCAGGACTTAAAGGAATGTGAACACAGCTATCAGGCTGGGGATCACTTCTTCGAGGAAGAGCATGGGCAGTGGATAAAGCTTTTGGGGAGGCTTAAGAAAGAGGGATATTCATGGGAAGAGGTAGAAGCACTTCGTGAACACTATCGTGGCGAGATTGTGATGGTTCGTAACAAGGAGAAAGCGGTATTTAAGGAATGGAACCTTGCGAAGTCTATTATGAATGAGATACTTCCGGATACGGATAATCATAGGAAGGAAGAGGCAATCACACAAGATGTTGCAGACAAGGAGAAAGAGAAGAAAGAAAAGAAAGAGGAGAAGCAGCCGAAACGTTAGGCTGTTATTTTTTTACGGCTCAGGTGGCAGGAGGGAAGGAATGTGCTGCTTCTTTCCCTCATCCAAGTTTGTGTCTGCGTTGCGGCTACAAATTTGAGAGCTACAAACAGCAGCACAGAAATGGGGTAAATGATGGAAGAAAGAAAGCAGATGAGCAATATGGAACGAAACGGAATCTTAAGTGAGCTTAGCAGAACCGGACACAGTGACGAGGTGGTCGCATTAGTTAAGGAGGACTTAAGTTTCGGACTTTCCAAGGAAGATACGGAGCGGTATACAGGAAAGAAACTGGACCTCAAACAGAGGAAGGTCTACTCCCAGTGTCTCCGTAATGGGTATGCTGAGGAAGTGATTCAGATGATTACACAGGATGGACTGAATGGCTTTCAGATGGAAATTCTACTTGAATTTTATGAAAAGGGAGTTCCCCTTGACACGGTGAAACAGATTGCAGACAGCGGGTTGGCTCCGGCGGCAATGAATCGTGCCTTTGGAAAGGTGATAGAGGAATTGCAAAAAACACAGGCTGCAGTTCAGGGAGAACCGGAGTATGTGAAACAGCTGATTGAGGAGATAAGAGGAATTGTATCCAAGATTGATGTTCAGGATAAGAGATATGATGTTCTGAATGAGAAATTCAAAGCCTTTGAGGTCACGAAGAAGGATGAAGAAATCAAAGACAACCTCTTGAATTCCTTAGGAGAGAAGGATGCCATGTTAGCGGATCAGCAGGACAAGGTGAATCAGGCGAATTCCACGATTGCGAGGCTTCGCAGTGAGATGGAAGCCTTGAGAGAGGAGAAGAAAGTGATGGAAAGGAAAGTGGAGGAATTAGTAAGGCAGCCAAAGGCAGAGCAGGCGGTGGCAGGAGCCAGGACGGTGGCAGGAGTCAAGGCAGAGGTTAAGGAAGACGCTGCTATGGAGCAGGTAAGATTAGCTGCTGGTGTGGGTGTAACGGCTACAGAGCCAATCCCACAGGTGCAGGTGCTTTATGGTATGCCGACATATTATGCCCCGGTGCAGGACAAACACGGCAATGTGATTCAGACAATTCCCATTGAAAGAACCACACGCAAATCCAACGGAGCGTTAGCAGTGATGTCGAAACTGTTGTTTAAGAAGAAATCCAGGCAGGATATTGTAAAGCTCGTTGCAGGCGGTGAGCTTGTACCGGCACAACTGATTCAGGTACGCTGTGCCATTGAGAGGGGACTTACGGAGGGGCAGCTCTTGGAGCTGATCCATCATAAGATTCCGGCAGAACAGATGAAGGAAATCATTGAGATTGCCGTTCTGGAAAACAGTCTGGAAGGATAGGAGGGACATATCGTATGGGATTACAGATTATTAGCGAGACAGCAGAGGCTGTTTCAAAGCACAGGCTTAGCGAGGACGAGCAGCGGTTTGTTGTGACCTTTGCCTTTAAGACCAATGACAGGAAGCTTACCAACAAGCTGATTGCTGAATTGGTCGGGCATGAGACGGACACGAAGGTTGTTATGAACAAGTATCATGTCATGATGGATCAAAAGCCGGATTGGATTGGACAGATTGAGAACCTTTTAGTCGCACTTGAACTGTATCGTGTCGAGGAGGAAAAGGCGGTCAATCGTCTGGCAGACATCTTAAATGCCTATGGTATCGAGGTGACGGTTGCTGAGATCCGGGTGACAGATGCGAATGAATTAAAGGAACGGGTAAGAAAAGAGGCAGTATGGCAGAAAGGAGATTATAATTATGCCGGAAGAGATTCAGGAAGCGGTACAGATTATCCGTGTAGCTTACGACGGGATTGATATCGTAATGAAGGTAGGAAGCGGTGGTATTAACGCCTTACAAAAAGCCTTTGGATTCTTAAAAGGGATGCTCGATTATGAGAAATCCCTTGGCAGAACCTCAATGAAGAAGCTCTTAATGAAGGGCGGAGATTTGCAGATCTTACAGTTTAAGAGTGAGGATATGAAAAAAGTGGAGAAGCTGGCTAAGAAGTACGGAATTCTTTATTCGGTGTTACCGGATGTGAATAAGAAGGACGGACTTTCAGAGGTTATCTTCCATGCAGAAGCGGTACCAAGAGCCAATATGATCATTCAGAAGTTGAAGTTTGGAAGGATTGCCACCTTTGATGATTACTTAAAGAATGGGGATGAGAAGGATCTGGGAAAGCTCATGGAATTTCTAAAGGGGCAGCAAAGGGGAGAACCTGGGAAAACGGGGAATGAGTTCCCCGGGAAGCTCCACACTGAGAAAACCTCACGAGCAGAAGTTCTGATGGAAGGATTGATTGAAAAGGTCGGACTGTATGCAATGGAGAAACAGAGTATCAGTGTGGAGGCAGTCAGGGAGAATTTTAGTATCGGCAACGAACAGGCGGAGAATATCATTAAACAGTTGGAAACGATTGGGGTGTTAGAAAAGGGAGACGTAAAGGGTGAGCACAAGGTCATTATGAACAAGGAATCCTTTCAGAACCGCATCAGGGGGTATCAGGACCTGGCGGAGCGTATGAGAGTTGTCTCGGCTTCTAAGGACATGAGCCTTGCAGATGTGACCATTAGTAAGAAGCTGATTGTGACCGAGAATGAACGTGCAGTGAAGACCAGAATTCCCGGAGCATGGGGCAGGTTCATCTGGATTAACAAGGAAAATGCTATGGATATCCATAATGGCAAGACCCTGCTGACCTTCCTTGACCGTAATAAGAATTATAAGATTTATGATGATGAGAACCGTTTGGTGGAGACGATGAAAGGCAGTCAGCTTTATGCGAGCCATTATGACAAGGTGGAAACAACGGTCAGGGAGAGATATGAGAAATCCAGAGAACAGGCGAAGGCTCCCAAACCGGTATCGGAAAGGAAGAAGAGGTAGTGCCTATGCAGACAAGTAAGAAAAAGGCATCTCCGCTATTTTTAATCATTGGTGCGGTTGCCGCCGGATATCTCGGCTATCTGATCAATGGTGCATGGGAAAATGGCATGAACATCAATGCGTTTCTGGCTTCCCTTTCCGAAGTATGTGGGAAACCCTTTGGCAATTACTTAAATCATGGTACACCGAAAGCGGTGGCAATCGCCTTAGTGGTTTATGCCATCGCCCTTATTATGTATTACACAAGCCAGAGAAACTATATGCCGGGGAAAGAGTTTGGCACGGCACGGTTTGAAAGCCCTGTGCAGGTCAATAAGCAGCTGGAGGATAAGGATGTTGGGTTTAATCGTATCTTAAGTCAGAATGTGCGTATGTCCTTGAACTTTCGCAGGCTAAAGCTAAACGGAAACATCTTAATCTGCGGCGGTTCGGGAGCCGGAAAAACATTCTATGAGGTGAAACCGAACTTAATGCAGATGCCGCACCACTGCTCTTTTATCTGTACCGATCCCAAGGGGGAGATCCTTAGAAGCTGCGGGCAGATGTTAAAGGAGAACGGCTACCGTGTCAAGGTGATCAATCTGCTGGAGATGGACAAGTCGGACGCCTATAATCCGTTTTCCTATATCAGGGAAGAGACGGATGTTGTAAAGCTAATCACCAACCTTATTTCCAACACGACACCTAAGGGAAGCAACCCGCCCGATCCCTTTTGGGAGAAGGCGGAAGGGCTGTTCCTGCAGGCGATCTTCTACTACGTGTGGCTGGAGGAAAAGCCATCAAGGCGAAATTTTGAGACGGTGCTGAAGCTTTTGGGAGAAGCGGAAGTTGCAGAACAGGGGAAACCGTCCAAACTGGACATCCGAATGAAGTTCTTGGAGGAGAGTTCTCCACTGGGAGCCAATCATCCGGCGGTCAAACAGTATAACAAGTGTATGCGGGGAGCCGGTGATACGGTTCGCTCCATTATCATCAGTGCGAACTCAAGGCTTGCCTTTCTGGAGAACAAACAGGTGCTCCGCATGTTGTCAAAGGATGAATTAAACCTTGCGGAGCTTGGGATCGGAGTCAATGGAGACGGCGAGACAAAAACAGCATTGTTTTGTGTCATACCGGATTCTGATAAATCCTATAACTTCATTATTGGTATGCTGTATACGCAGATATTTCAGGAACTTTATCATCAGGCGGATTTTAACTGCGGGGGCAGGCTCCCGATTCATGTGACCTTTCTGTTAGACGAATTTGCCAACGTGGCATTGCCGGATGACTACTGTTCCCTGTTATCCACCATGCGAAGCCGTGAGATTAGCAGCATTATCATCATACAGAACTTTGCCCAATTGAAGGCACTTTTCAAGGATACATGGGAAACCGTCCCAGGCAATTGTGATACCTTTATCTACTTGGGAGGAAACGAGCAGAGCACGCATAAATACGTGTCAGAACTGCTTGGAAAAGGAACCATTGATAAGAAATCAAGCGGAGAAACCAAGGGGAGACAGGGCAGTTCCAGCCGTAACTTTGATGTCCTAGGGAGGGAGTTATTTACACCGGATGAGGTCAGAAAGCTGGATAACAGAAAATGCCTCATCTTTATCCGTGGGTTTGATCCTATCATGGATAACAAGTATGTGCCATTTGGACATCCTGCCTTTTGGCAGACGGCAGATGGAAAAGGAATTCCCTATGTGCATGTGATCCGGGTGGAAAGCATGGCAGCCGGTCCGCCCTATGAACTTTTAACTAAGAGGTCACTGGAGTATTTTGAGGCACTTAAGAAGAAAGGCGGGAATGTCTTTATTGATGCCCTTACCTACGAGGAGTTCATGATGATTGGGGAGGCAGAGCTTAACAGGCGATTTATGAGCATGGATGAAACAGCACAGAAGGAGCGTCTGCAATCGGCACAGGATAATGAACTGGAGTTTGCCGAGGAGCAACAAGCAAGGAAACAGGAGCCTGTAAAGACGCTGCCTGCGAAGAAAACAGTGCGTGAACCATTTGTGGGAGAGGATACCATTACAAACCGGATGATTTATTGGAAGTATTCCGCTGGTCAGGTGGCGGAACTCAAGAAGGCGATTGCGGCAAAGATGTCAAAGACCAATATCCTGGAGTATTTCTATCCGGAAACAAGTATGGAGCAGATGGCTGAGATACGTGAGACTTTTATAGCTTTGCAGAACAGGTAAAGGGAACCTTGGTTCAGAGGGAGTTTTGGAACTGGTTGTCATCGGATAAACGAAACGGTTAGGAGGTGGTTATCGCAGTAACGTATCGGAGAAAGCCCGACTAACCAGCCCTCGTGTTCAAGGAAAAAACCTATGGCGAACATGATAGTCGAGGGCTTATTACCGGGAGCAATCCCGTTTTCATAGATACTATTAACAAGAGCAGATGGGAATGAATGCGTATCATTCGTTTGGAGAGAAGCTGGATGAAATGATAGTTATTCATTTACATCTGGTTTCTTACGTCTGTACCAACATTGAACAGGAGAATAAGAACTATGCGTAAGAATGAGATTACAAAAGCAACTAAGGAAACAAAGAGCGAAGGGATTTTCGCAGGTATGAAAAAGAAAATAGTACCGGCATTTGCGGGAGCAGTTACGGCGTGCAGCATGATAAATACACAGGTATTTGCAGCCGGCACAAGTTCCGTGACACAGCCGCTTGATAACTTAAAGACACTGGTGATTGCGATTATCGGTGCGGTCGGTGTCATTATCCTTGCAAAGAACGTAATGGAGTTTGCACAGGCATATCAGCAGCAGGATTCTTCCACAATGAACTCTGCGTTAAAGGGCATTGTAGCTGGAATCATGATGGCGGGGATTTCGTCCGTATTAACGATCTTAGGATTTTAGGAAACCAAATAAAAGGGCGGTGCCATCCGCCCTGTCAACAGAAAAGAGGTGAGAAACAAGTATGGATATATTCAAGCTTGGCGAACAGATTCTTGATCTGCTGGAGATGGTATTTGGTTTTTGGAACAATCAGATAGCACTCGTATTTTCACTGCTTGGCCAGTCGCCCGTCAGTTTCAAGGGCGGCGGACCGTGGGCGGTTATTGAAGGAATAGAGCCGGTCTTTGTCGGAGTCGGTTCTTCTCTGGTGGTATTGTTTTTTGTGATTGGGTTTTGCTCGGAGAGTGTGGATATCAGGGAGGAAATGCGGTTTGAAGTTATCCTGCGGATGATGATCCGGGTAGGAATTGCAGAATGGCTTGTTGTGAATAACGTGACCATCATGAAGGCATTTTTCACATCAATCGGGAACCTGGTAAATCTATTGACCGCCGGAAGTATGCCGACACTGACAATCGACAGTACACAGGCAGACGTGATATCAAATCTTGGATTTGGAGCAAGTCTTATCATGCTGATACTGGCGGCCCTGCTTTCCATTATCATTATTATCTGTGGGTTCTTTCTGATTTACACGGTATATTTCAGGTTTTTGAAGATTCTGATTGTCGTACCCATGGGAGCCATCGCATTTTCAACGGTAGGCGGGAACAGAATGTTAAGCCAGACAGCCGTCACGTATTCAAAGCACTTTTTATCCTTGCTGTTAGAAGCGGTTACCATGGCACTTGCCATTATCGTATGTAATTCCTTTATCAATGCCGGACTTCCGACATTTACCGGAAGTTATGCAGACTGGGCACAGACCTTGATTTATATGTGTGAAATGACATTTACCATAGCAATGACGGTAGGAAGCGTAAAGGGTGCACAGAATCTGACAAGCAGGGCATTAGGATTATAGAACAGGAGGCAGGAGATGGAGACATTGGATTTAAGGACACAGTGGGGAAGTACAGAGAAGGTACAGCTTGAAATCAGTAGTTATCTGAATAATGGAGCCATGTACATCGGACTGATTACAGCCGGGGAATTTCCGGAACCGTATGGAAATATGACGGTGAATCTGGATACAAAGGCACCGGATTACTGTGGGTATGTGGATACCAATAACATGCCGGAACTTGTGAAACTGATAGAGGAGAATGGCATTGGGGAAGCTACAGGTCTTACAAGACACAGCGGCTTTTGTGAATATCCCCTTTATCTGTTCCATGCAGATAGGCTTCGTGTGCTTTGTCCGTCAGGCATGGCAGCATATGAACACAGTATTGGTGCGAATAAGAAGCCGGAAGCCAAAGACAAGGCAAGATAGGAAGTGATCGGATGGAAGCAAAAGAAATACAAATGACATTGTTTGAGTTCAGATGCAAAGAAGGACAAGGCAGAGCCGGAGGTAACGCATTATATATCCGGTGCCGGCGGAATGTTCCCGACAGTTTTTGATGTGCCGCAGGTAAACACGGAGGAACGAATCCACCAGGTGGGGAAGCCGTTAGAACTGATGGAACAGATACTGTCCTTTGTTTCAAAGGACAAGGAGCTTGTGTTGGATCAGTTTTGTGGAAGCGGTGTTGCTGGAGAGGCGGCACTTAACAGGAACCGCAACAGCATACTCATAGAGAAGAATGAGGATATCTATCGGAAAGCATGTGAGCGGATAAAGAAAGGAAGGTTATAGGTTTGATTATTGAAATCAACAAGGATATCGACCGATATCAGGAATCGGTTGCATTGGGTTTGGGTGGCAAACAACTGGTATTTTCAGCAGTCAGTTTGATTAGCGGAGCGGGGATTGTGCTTTTGCTATACCGCTACATTGGACTTACGGGAAGTGCCTATGTGGCAATTCCCGTAGTAGCCCCGATCGCCCTTAGCGGCTTTTATTCCTATAACGGCATGAGCTTTTTCAATGTCATGAGAAGAAAAATCCACATGATGTTTGGAAACAAAGCACTTACTTACGTTTCAACGGAGAGTGAGGCTGCCATAAAAGCGTGTCAGTCAGAGGAGGCGAATCAACCGAAATTTGCGGCAAAGAAGGGCAAGGGCAAAAAGGTGAAGGTCTTGAAGGAGTCCGAACCAAAGAAATCAGAGAAACTAGAGAAATCAAAGAATAAGGAGGAGTTTGAAGCGATGAAGAAGAAAATGAAAGGCATGATGATTGGCTGTATTATAACTGTTGTTCTGGCAATAGCAGGAACCGCCGCTTATAAGTACTTTAAATAAGGCGGGTAACTCGTAAACATTGTTTGACCTCTTTACGAGGCGGACAATCTTGGCATTAGCCGGGATTGTCCCGGCTGATGTATACATGCAGACATGTATGGAAAGAGAGGTAAACAGATGGGTTTATTTTCAGACGGATTCAAGGAGTTAAAGAAATCAAGCGAGCCTCTTTATAAAACTCCGAAGTCAGTCCAGGAAACCATTGAGATTATGGCGGTAGCGGAAAAGGGTATTTTTGAAGTAGCAAAGAACCGATATTCCAAGAGCTATCGTTTTCAGGATATTAACTATACCACCACGAATGAGGAGGAGCAGATTAATGTATTTGAACGATACTGCAAGTTCCTGAATTCCCTTGACTGTAATTTCAAGATTACAATCAACAATAAGAATAAGAACATGGTGGATTTGAGGGAGCTGGTGCTTCTTAACTACAAGGAAGATGGTTTTGACAACTTCCGCAAAATCTACAATGACATTATCGAGGATAAGATTCAGGAAGGCAGACAGGGGATTGAACAGGAGCGATATTTAACCCTTACGATTGAACGTAAGAATTTTGAGGAGGCAAAGGCACAGTTTGCGACCTTGGAGGCGGCGGTGCATAAGGCATTTATTGAATTAGGAGCGGATATTGTTCCGCTTTCCGGAAATGAGAGATTGAAAGTGCTGTATGATTATTACCACTTGGGAAATGAAGGGCAGTTCCAGTTTGATTTAAAGGAATCCCAAAAGGCAGGTACAGATTTTGCCAACGACCTTTGTAATGGGATGGTGAAGTATTATCCGGAACATTTTGAGGATGAGAATAAGTTCTGCCGGGCTTTGTTCATTAAGAAATATCCAAGCAGCTTATCCGACCGTTTCCTAAATGAGATTACCAGCCTTCCGGTACATTCCGTTACGAGCATTGACGTGGTGCCGATTCCAAAGGATTTGACCACGAAGACGTTACAGAAGAAGTACCTTGGTATCGAAAGTGATATTATCAAGCAGCAGCGGGTCAGAAATAAGAACAATGACTTTTCAACGGAAATCTCTTATGGAAAGAGAACGGAGAAGAAGGAGATTGAGGAAATCATGGATGATGTCCGTGAGAATGACCAGTGCCTGTTCTTTGTGGCGGTGACGATTATTGTGATGGCAGATTCCAAGAAGGAGCTTGACAGTATCTGTGAAACGGTGCAGACCATCGGAAAGCGTAACAGCTGTACCATTGACGTGCATTATCTGAAACAGAGGGAGGCATTGAATACGGCACTACCGATTGGCGTAAGGCAGGTGGAGACAATGAGAACCATGCTCACCCAGTCCCTGGCGGTGTTGATGCCGTTTAACGTGCAGGAACTGAACGATGCGGACGGTAACTATTACGGCATTAATCAGGTATCAAAGAACATCAATGTTGGTAATCGTAAGAAGTTAATCAATGGAAACGGCTTTATTTTCGGAGTGCCCGGTTCCGGGAAATCCTTTTTTGCGAAGCAGGAAATGGGTAATGTATTCCTCAATACGGAGGATGATATTATTATTGTCGATCCGATGAATGAGTATTTTGACATTGCCCATACGTTTCGTGGAGCGGTTGTTAATATGTCCACTTACACGGATAACTACGTGAATCCGCTGGATATGGACGTCTGGAATCTGGATTTGAATGATACGAAAGGCTGGATTCGGGATAAAGGTGAATTTATGTTGGGTCTTTGCGAGCAGTGCATGGGAGATTCCCTGAATTCCCGTCAGAAGTCAATCATAGACCGCTGCGTGAGAAAGCTCTATCTGGATATTGCAAAGTCCAAGGAGAAGTATCTTCCGATTATGGCGGACTTCTACGAGGTATTGTCAGAGCAGCCGGAAGTGGAGGCGAAGGATATCGCACTATCCTTGGAACTGTTTGTCAGCGGTTCGCTGAATATCTTCAACCATCAGACCAACGTGGATATCGAAAATCGCTTTATCGTGTATGGCATCCGGGATCTTGGTGCGGAGCTGTCCCCTATCACCATGCTGGTTATGATGGAGAATATCCAGAACCGCATCATCGAGAATGCGAAGAAAGGAAAGGCGACCTGGCTGTATCTGGATGAGTTCCATGTGCTTCTTAATCGTGAGTATTCGGCAAAGTATCTGCAGGGACTGTGGAAGAAGGTTCGGAAGCAGGGCGGTCTTTGTACCGGTATCACGCAGAATGTGGTCGACCTGCTTCAAAATTATGTGGCGACCACGATGCTTGCCAATTCGGAGTTTGTGGCATTACTGAAGCAGGCAAATACGGACAGTTCAAAGCTTGCAGAGGTGATTGGCATTTCAGAAGCACAGCTTCGTTTTGTAACCAATACGTCCGCAGGTATGGGCCTGATTAAGTGTGGAAATGTTGTAATTCCTTTTGATAATACAATTAATAAGGGGTCAGATTTGTATAATCTTTATAACACGAACCTTCACGAGAAGATTGCGGAGGAGAAGAGAAAGAAGGAGTTGGAGGCTGTTAAAATCGAGACTGGCGAGTGAAAAGTCAGGGATAAAGTCACTTCTTCCTGCATATAATATGCCTAAAGGGAACAAATATATAAATATTTGTTGCAAATAGGCATAAATTAGTATATACTAAGTATATAAAGATAGATTGTAAAATGTTGATTGCAAGGAAGGAGTGATATTATGTCTCAGATTAGTGTCAATGTTCGTATGGATGACCAGCTAAAGAAGCAGTTTGAAGGATTTTGCGGTGAGGTAGGTTTGAATATGACCACAGCGTTTAACTTGTTTGCCAAAACAGTCGTAAGACAACAGAGAATTCCATTTGAAATAGGATTGGAGACACCAAATGCGGAAACCGTAGAAGCACTTAGGGAAGCAGAAATCATTGGGAGAGATCCCAATACGAAGCGATATACCAGCTTTTCTGAATTACTTCAGGAGGTAAAGGATGAAGTATGAGGTGGTTTCAACCAGCAGGTTCAAAAAGGATTTGAAGCTTATGGTGAAACGCAGCGTTAAGATGGAATTGCTTGAGGAAGTGGTCAATCAGTTAGCCGATGGGAAGGAACTGCCGGAGAAGAATAAAGACCATGCCTTGACAGGAAACTGGGTAAATCATCGGGAATGCCATGTGCTGCCGGACTGGCTGCTAATTTACAAAGTAGAGGAAGACTGTCTTGTGCTGACACTTACCAGAACAGGTTCGCACAGTGACTTGTTTGGTTAGTAATTCCATGGCAGTAAGCAGGTGATGAAGTGTCAAGAAAGAACCATACGATGATGGATGGAAGGCTGGTTCAGACCGATAAGAGCTACTCCCAGTTGAAACAGAAGCAGAAAGAGAAAATTAGCCAGTGGATGTTTGAAGAGACTTTGCCATATTATACGGAACATGGTCAGATGCCGAAGGGCAGGCAGCTGTCCGATGTAATAGGGGGAGTTTATGACAGGATAAGAGCTGCTGAAATCTGGATTCCGTTTTGTGAGGTGGAGAAGAAATACAGGTCAAGACAAAATGCCATTTGCAAACGATGTGAAAGGGTATGTCAGACAGCGGACACCATTATGCAGGAAGAGAATAAAAGTTAATATGGAATAAAATGAGGAAGAGTATTCAAGCCAACAACCTGAGTGCTCTTTTTTTGTTCGCTAATTTGGCGGATTTTAGAAAGAAGGTGGTGGAAATTGAACATCAAGAAAGCAGACGATAAACCAATGGTGATTCATACCAAGGAGAAGGCGAAACTTCATGTGCATACTCCAAAGGGTGCAGGAATCAAAGGGCATAATGTCTATACCATAGACCGAACACCTAAGATTAAGGGCAGTATGGTGAAGCCGGGCATTGATGGTAATCCCGGAAAGGGGACATTTCGTAAGAGCACTGTTCATCAGAATAAGAGACGCAGCAGGAATCCATTATCAATGTATCAGAATAAGAGAAAGGACTCCAGTCGCTCTGTAAAAGTTGGAAATGCGGGAATCAAGAATCAGGGTGTTAGGAACAAAGAGACCAAGGGTTCCGGCATTAGGAACGCAGGAATTACGGGAGTGGGAATAGCGGCTGATCAGTTAGAGGGAGGTGGTGAAGTCAGAGAAAGTGCCATGATTGCCTCTACCATGGCTCATCCGGTAATTGGGATCGCCTCTAAGGGAGCTGTCTTATTCCATAAAAAGGTACTTGAAGAGCGAAAGAGCAGGATTAAGAAAGTAGAGACAGGTAGGAGGATTGGCAGAAAGCAAGTCAGGGATACTGCCTCTGCAACCGCCCGTAAGCTTGCGAAAGATGCGGCTAAGAAAGCTGCAAAAGAGACTGCCGGGGAAGCTGTCAAAGAAACTGCTAAGAGGACGGCAAAAGTCACAACCAAAGCCGTGGCTACAGCAGCAACCGGGCCACTTATCGGTATGGCAGCAGGCGAAGTGGCCGGCATCAAGATGGATATGGCTGATGTGAAGAGAAGCAATCGTAACAGAAAGCTTCGTTTTTTCATGGATAAGATGAAAGCTCAGGATCATCAGAATGACAGCGTGGTAAAGCTTGTTAAGGATTTGGTCTTCAGGCGGGCATCTATTGTCATTAAGTACGTGATTAAGTATGTGGGAACTGCACTTTTGGCACTATTCCTGATGGTTGCGATTATGTTACTTCCGGTTATTTTGGTGGTAGCAGTTATCTATAATTCACCGTTTGCCATATTTATGCCGCCATTAGAGAGCGGGGATACGGTCATGAGTGTGACAAGCCGGTATGTGCAGGAGTTTAACAGAGATACCGCAACACTGGCAAACGACCATACAGGTTATGATAGCGGAATTGTAGTTTATGTTGATTACGAAGGAGTTGCGAGTAGTCCTTCCTATTACTATGACATTATAGCTGTTTATATGGTGAAGTATGGAATTGGAGATACTGCTGCGGTTATGAACGATACTTCTAAGGGAAATCTAAAGACCGTATTTGATGCCATGTGTTCTTATTCGACCTCTTCCGAAACCGTAACGACGGAGAATGACGATGGCACAAGTTCTTCAAGCACGGTGCTTCATGTGAATATTTTGCTCAAGTCTTACCGGGATATGATTACGGAATATAGTTTTAGCAGTGAAGAAATCGAACTGCTAGAAGAGATCATGTCGCCGGAGAATTTAGCACTACTGGGATATAGTCCCGGCGGCGGAAGCGGTGGAACACAGCAGTCAAGTATGTCGCAGGCGGAGATCAATGCAATACTGAGTGCGATTACCGATGCGAAAGCAAAACAGGCATGTGCCTTTGCACTTTCCAAAGTGGGTTATCCATACAGTCAGGCTTATCGGGACAGTGGGGATTACTATGACTGTTCCTCTCTGGCTTATTACGCATGGAAGGCGGCAGGCGTCAATATTTCCTATGGGGGAATCAATACGGCGGCACAGGAAGCGAAGTATTGTTCCGTCAATGGTTATACGGTGGAATTCTCACAGATACAGCCGGGAGACTTGATATTCTATAGTTCCAGTTCCAATGGGCAGTTTATGAATATCACTCATGTCGGCATCTATGTCGGCAACGGAATGATGGTGGAAGCACAGGGAACAGCGACAGGGGTTGTCTATTCGACCGCCAGAACAAAGAACATGGTTTTAGTTGGCAGACCACAGTAGGAGGTGTTTATGGGAAAGAAACAGCAGGAAGATTATACGAAGAGTTTGGAGGAATCTTTTGACCGATGGGAATATCTGCTGCATTATGGGGGCAGTGATCCGTTCTGGTCAGATGGTGCGAATATGAACCTTGTCAGAAATCATATCTGCTATTACAAAGGAAAAATGGAAGAGCAGTATGGGGAGGACAAGCATTTGTACCCGGAGGTTTACTTCCGGGAAGTGCCACCGGAGATGGATCATGATTATCTGGCTAATGTTTATGCAATCCGTGAGGGAGCCAAGGAGAAGCTGGCAGCCTATCTGGAGAATGAGGATTTGCAGTATCTTATATCCGTGCGTGATGTATTAACGGATAAGGAAAGAAAAGGTGTTTGTATATCAGCAGTGATTGGCTATGCGGTCGGTCTGGCACATGCAATCCGGGATGAAGATATCATAACCATGCGAAGACATGCAAAAAGCAATGGACACTATATGGAGTCTTTTCGTGAGTGTGCCGGAAAGGTAAGAGAATTAAAGAACAGGGAATGGAAGGAAGGGGAGCAGCTCACACTGTTCTCCTTGATGGAGGGGCAGAGCCGTTAGGTTCTACCTTTTGGAATGGAGGTTATTTATGGAATTAAATAAGATTATTTTGGTGACGGAGAATTGGAAGGGAACGGAAAGCAATATGCTTTTCACTTTTGAGGATTACAAAGCAAAAATGCTGATGCCCGCATTTGATACGTTAGGGGAGATGGCAGATGCGGTAAGCGATTTGTATGAGAGTTTAACGGACAAAGAGCACTGGGGAGAATTTTTCTACGCTTCCAATAAATCAGTAGGTGCACGTTTCTGTCATGGGGAAACACAGCTTCGACAGTTTTTACGGGGAGACCTTAACAGCACGGATCAGAAGATACGTTTTGATGAAGAGCGATGCAGTAATGCGTGTCTGGAAACCTTAAGGGCAATCGGTATCGCTGCCAATGGCAGGGGTGCAGGAATCCACTACCAATATGAACCGGTAGAGAAGACCTTTTCACAGGGCGAGATTCTTCACAACATGAATGGTACGGATTACCGTGTATTGGAAAAGCTGTCAGCAAGGAACCTGTTATTACTAAATGAGCATAACGGCCAATTTGTTGTGGCTGTTGGAGTTGACTTCTTTGTGAAATTTCCGAAAGAAGAATTACCGACAACGGATAATAAGGTTTATGGCATCGAATGGGGTCACGGAATTTATTATTGTTCAAGTCCGTCGTTCATAGATTTTCAGAGAATTCGTGAGGAATATGGTGAGCCACGAACAATTGTAACGTTGGCTGACTATAGAAATGAACAGTCTGAGCGGTTTTATCTGTTTCGGAAGATTATCGACAGCCCTTTGATGAATGAGTCTGTCAAAGAAGCGGCACAAAACAGTATGTATGAGACCTTTTCTACCGGAAAAGAAGACGTGTTCAAGGATAACTTAAGTGAAGGGATGTATGACCGTGACTTTTTGGGTATACAGGAAGCCAGAAAGGACAAGGCGAGATAGTGATGGCAGATGCAGCTACGGAGTTTCAGATAGAAATCAGGGAGATTCTTTCCAGAGTGGAAACTATTCAGGCGGATACCCTGGGAGAAGCAATTGATAAGGCAATGGAACTTTATGCCAAGCAACAGGTCGTGCTTGATTATTCGGATTTTAAAGGCGTGGATTACATTCCGATAAGAATAGCAAGATACGATAGACAAAGGAATCTCGTGGCCAAAAAACACCGCAGTTACCGGGCGGCAAGCCTAGACCACGAGATTTACACAGGAGGATTAATGGATGAGCAGATTAGCAGGCAACGATATGATGAAGGATCTTGAGTTCTTAGTGAAAGAACTTCATAAGGAATGGGAGCGTAGCGGGGCAGCCAAGGCAACCGTGATTATTGAGGTGGAAGAGACCGGGGAAGTGAATCAAACGCTTGCTGAAAAGATCGTCAAAAAACAGCAGGCTTTGGAGAAAGATGAAATAAGTTTTCGGGAAAGCATTCTGCTTTCCAAGGAGAATTTTATTCTGCTGCGAATGGCGAAGAAGATTAAGGCAAGGGAAGATAAGACCAATGAAAAGGGAATGGATAGGGAGTTTGCCATACCGCTTGATCGGGAAGAGTTCAAGCTTTTCAAGAGCATGTTTGAGCCAAAACTTAGATAGTCTTGGCAATGAGATAGATGGCGGAGAGATAAGAGAAGCGTTAAAGCAGGAAGGAGCCGATTATGAGAGTAGATTATCAGGTACAGCAGTTTTATGATGTGATGATACATGATGTTACAACAACGGAAGCAAAGTGGCGTGACGTATGCAGGCTGACGGGGCAGCTGTACCGCTATGAATTTGATAACATCCTTATGGTATATGCACAGCGGCCTCATGCGACATTAGTGGCTGATTTTGATACCTGGAAAAAGGTTGACCGCTATGTAAAGAGGGGAAGCAAGGGTATCGCTATATTTCCTTCGAGAGCCTTAAGACCAGAAATGAGACATGTTTTTGATATATCCGATACCGGCGGTCGATACCGACAGCTGACTTGGAATCTTGAGGGGAATAACCTTCCGGATTACCTTGCCATGCTGGTATCCGAAGGACAGATAGAACCTGACAGTGAGGGGTTGCAGGAATTTCAAATAAATTTGTTAAAGGACTTTACAATCCGGAATATCGGAGTCATAATAAAAGAGGAATTCGAAGAACGAATGACCGAACTCATACAGCTTACAGGTGGTGTGATTAAGGACTTTAATAAAGAAACGCAAGAGCCGGCGGCATGGCAGATGGTACAAAAAAGCGTACTGTATGCGGTTGGAACAAGATGTGGTTTTGACTTATCCGGCGAAGAACAGGATTTGAGTCAGATAATAAACTTTTCCGATGAGGAAGTGGTTTACCGCCTTGGTTCTCTTGTATGCGATATATCCTGTAGTGTTCTTAGAGAGTTTAGCAGAAACTTAAAACGCATCGAGAATGAAAGGAGTGTCGCATATGACAGAAGCAGCATTGACTTACACGGAAGTGGACGGGTTGTTATACATATACCCGAATCTGGAATTACCGAAGGAGGAAGAGAAAAGCCTTCTGAATCTGGGCAAGTATGGAATTATGGCAATGAATTATCTGAAAGAGAACGAAGAGAGCCGGTACAAGACGCTTTACCGCTTCGGGAAACTGGTGAAGAAGATGCACGAAGTGGACGAGGAAGCGAACGAGTTACTGGAGTCTCTGATGGAGCGTTACCTACAGAAGAACAAACCGCAAGATCCGAATTCAACCATGGAGATGTGGAAACTCAGAGAACAGGCGAAGAGACAGGCAGAGGAGATCGTGATTCATCAGGTAGTGTACAAGTTCCATTAGAACCGTTTTCTCAAAGTGATGAGGCGGAAGAACTGAATAAGGAGCTGGATGAAATCAATTCATTTGGCAAGAGTGGGGAAGTCAGCTACGTGCAGACTTCCCTTTTTGATACCTTGAATCAGGGAGGCAGTACTTCCCGATATACTTATCTGAACCCCAAGAAGGAGCTGCACGTACCACATGATTATGTTGTTGACGTGATCAAACGCGGCACCGGGTATGTGGATGGAAAACAGCGAGTATATGACATGTATCAATCTATTTTGGAACCTTCGGAGAGGGCAAAACAGATAAAAGAGGAATATGGTCTTGTTGGAACAGGCTGGCTATTAGAGGGTTATGGTCTGCACGGTTATGACAGTGTCAAGACACAGGGAATTCGCTTTTTATGGAGAGATGAGGAAGGTGAGAAAGAAGGCTATGTCAGCTGGTCGGCGGTAGAACGTGAAATCGGTGCCTTGATTATGATGGGTGAGTATTATGAGGAACGTGTCAGACTGGATGAACTGGAATTTGAAACGAATGAAACAGAGATAGATGTGGAAACCGGTGGAATAGAAGAGGATATCCTTGGCGAGTATGACATTCCGGATGAAGTGGAGGAAATGCGAAGATTGTCTGCTGCGGAAGCGGCAGAGGAGGACAGGCGGGTTACGCTGGCTGAATATGGAGCAGAGATTGCGGTAGAGAATCAGGCATTTGAACATGATGATGAGGTAGAGAGTGTATTTCGGGTACTGGCACTGCTACATCTGGATGACTTAGATGTTGCATGGGATGACGCCAATGACATGCTGATTGTTGCAGATGGGGATCACTTCTGGGCAGGGGCTGATTTCTATGATTTTCTTCTGAAGGAAGCGATCATGGTAGATGAAAATGGTCACAGCTCAGTCATTTCAGAGGAAGATATGGAGCAGATGCACATGTATGCAGCTGCCGCATTAAGACCGAATAGCGATCAGACCATGGAGCGGGATGACAGGGTTGAGAGTGCTGATAGGTTTGATAGGATTGACCGGGTGGCAGGAGATGTGATTGATTCCGATGGCAGTGTTTGGGTATCTTTAGGGTCAGAGTTTCCGGAGGCACTCCGCCAAGTGGAGGCAATGGACAGCGAACTTCGGGAAGCGGTTGAGATCTTTGTGACCGATTGTTCCTCTATCATGCCGCATAAGCCATTCTTAAAAGCGGTCTATGAGAGCGGTCTCTTACCGCCGGAAAAGATTAGCTTTTTAAACCGCATTGTCAATACCTTAGGAGAACATTCCAAATCCTATGCGGATAATAAATATGGTTTAGTGGAGTATGACCAGAGTCAGTTTGGAGTTACGGTTAATTTTAAAGGAAGGGATGGGGAGCGACATAGGGCAGATGTTACGTTTCCGCAGATTTATGAGGTCTGTGGATATCTGATTCAGGCAAACAGCTTTGTGGATCAGGGGCAGGAGGACAGATATCATCAGATGTGGGAAGAGACTCCACATGATAAGAAGAATGCCATTTATCAGGATTTTGAGAGAAGGATGGCAGCACTTGCATCAGGAAAACCAAAGAAAGCAAACTTTCATTATAATTTATGGGAGTTACAGACCGGTGGAGTAAAGACAAGATACCGGTGGAATGTAGAGGCAATTCGCACCCTGCAGAGTATTGAGGGTGAGAAGCGAATGGCAACACCGCAGGAACAGAAAGTCTTGTCAAACTATGTTGGCTGGGGCGGTTTATCACAGGTATTTAACCCGGAGGATCGTTCCTGGAGTCATGAGTATATGGAATTGAAACAGCTTCTTTCGGCAGAGGAATACACGGCGGCGAGGGCAACAGTCAATAATGCCTTTTATACCTCACCGGAGATTGCAAGCTGTATGAATCAGGCACTTATTAACTTTGGCTTTCGTAAGGGAAATGTGCTTGAGCCTTCCATGGGGATTGGTAACTTCTTTGGAAGCCTGCCGACACCGATGCAGGACTGCAACCTGTATGGAGTGGAGATAGACCAAATATCCGGGCGGATTGCCAAACAGTTATATCAGAAAGCCAATATCAGAATTACCGGATTTGAGAAAACGACCTATCAGGACAACTTTTTTGATGTGGCAATCGGTAACGTGCCGTTTGGAGATTACAAGGTGTACGATCCAAAGTACAACAAGCTAAACTTCCGTATTCACGACTACTTTCTGGCAAAAGCCATTGACCAGGTAAGGCCGGGCGGCATGCTTGCCTTTGTAACAACGAAGGGAACACTGGATAAAAGCAATCCGTCGGTGCGGAAGTATCTGGCAGAGCGGGCTGAATTAGTGGGTGCCATCCGTCTTCCGAACACAGCCTTTCATGATAATGCCGGAACGGATGTTACTGCGGATATCCTCTTTTTACAGAAACGGGAACGCAAGATGGATATCGAACCGGACTGGGTACATTTGGGCCATACCAAGGATGGCATTGCGGTGAACTCTTATTTTGTGGAGCATCCGGAAATGATGCTTGGAACCATGGAATATGATACAAGAATGTTCGGCGAGGGCAGTCGGTACACCACTTGCGTGAATCATAAGAAAGATTTTCATTTGTATGAGGCTTTGCAGGCAGCGATCCGCAATCTATCCGCACAGATAACGGATTTTGAACGATTAGAGGAATCCGAGGAAAAGACAGAGGATATGGTTCCTGCGGATCCCGATGTCCGCAATTTCACCTATACCTTTCTGGAGGGGAAGCTCTATTACAGAGAAAATTCCCAGATGTACCGAAAGGAGGTGTCTGCAGGCGTGGAGAATCGAATTATGGCGATGAATGATATCCGAACGGTGACCAGAACACTGATCGACATTCAGACCGAAGGGTGCAGTGAGGAGGAATTAGCCGGGCAGCAGAGGATATTGAATCAAAAATACGATGCTTTTGTGGAGCAATATGGAACGATTACCGGACAGTCAAACAGCCGGGCATTTCGTGACGATGCGGATTATCCGCTGCTATGTTCGTTAGAAGTGGTGGACGAAGATGGGAAGGTGCAAAAGGCGGACATGTTCTATAAACAGACGATTAAGGCGAAGGTTCAGATCGAGCGTGTGGAAACGGCGGTGGAAGCACTCAATGTATCCATAAATGAATTTGGCAGTGTCAACCTTCCCTACATGCTCAGTATTTACGCACCCGACATCAGTAAGGCGATGGAGCAGCTTCCGGTGGGCAGTACCTTATCTGAACATGTCCAAGCCGAACTGGAACGGGGCATTCTGATAGAGGAGCTGCAAGGCGTTATCTATCTGAACCCTATGACGTATAACGAGAACCATCCAAATGCGGGCTGGGAAACGTCGGATGAGTATCTGTCAGGTAATGTGAGGGATAAGCTTCGTATTGCAAAGTCTTTTGCAGGCAATGAGCCGGAACTGTTTGGCATTAACGTGGAGGCATTAGAGCAGGTTCAGCCTATGAATCTGGATGCATCGGAGATTGATGCCAAGATTGGAAACACCTGGATTGAGGGGGCAGATTATGAGCAGTTTATCTATGAACTGTTGAACACGCCAAGGAGATCAAGAGCAGTAAGAAGCCAGTATTACAACTCCGGGATCCAGCTTCATTTAAACAAGTACACAATGGAGTGGTTTATTGAGAATAAAGCAATGGATAAGCGTTCTGTAGCAGCCACCAAGACTTATGGTACAAGCCGCATGGACGCTTATTCCATCTTCGAGCAAAGCCTGAATCTTAAGATGGTAACGGTAAAAGACCGTGTGGATGATGGAGATGGCAAATATCATTATGTTGTGAACAAGAATGCGACCATGCTTGCACGCGAGAAACAGAATCAAATGAAGGAAGCCTTTCGGGAATGGATCTTTACAGACCCGGAGCGTAGAGCTAAATATGTTGAGTATTACAATGAGACCTTTAATAACATCAGGCTTCGGGAGTATGACGGTTCCCATCTGCAGTTTCCGGGAATGAATCCGGAAATTCATTTGGAACAACATCAAAAGAATGCGGTGGCCAGAATTTTGATGGGCGGAAATACCTTATTGGCGCATTGTGTCGGAGCCGGGAAGTCCTTTGAAATGATGGCAGCCTGTATGGAACAGAAACGCTTAGGACTTACCAACAAGACGGTTATGGTGGTGCCAAAACCCCTGATCGGTCAGACGGCAGGTGAATTCTTAAGACTTTATCCGTCCGCAAATATCCTTGTTGCTACGGAGAAGGATTTTGAGAAGAGTAGAAGGAAACAGTTTATTGCCCGTATTGCGACCGGAGATTATGATTGTATTATCATGTCACATTCCCAGTTTGAAAAGATTCCGATTTCAGCACAGCGTAGGGAGCGGATGTTAAATGACCAGATTGAGGAGATTGTCTATGCCATTGATGATACAAAACGTCAGAATGGCGAAAACTGGACGATTAAGCAAATGGAAGCCCAGAAGAAAAAGCTGGAAGAACAGTTAAGAAATCTGACCGATGAAAGCCGTAAGGATGATCTGATTACATTCGAAGAGCTGGGTATTGATTCTCTGATGGTGGATGAAGCACATAATTATAAGAACCTTGCCATCTTTTCTAAAATGAATAATGTATCGGGTATTTCCAGTTCCGGTGCTAAGAAGTCAATGGATATGCATCTGAAATGCCAGTATATTAGTGAGATTAGTGATGGCAGGGGTGTGGTATTTGCCACAGGCACCCCGATTAGTAATACCATGTGCGAATTATACGTTATGCAGACTTATTTGCAGAAGAATGCATTGGAGCGAATGGGCATTTATCATTTTGATTCATGGGCGGCAAATTTTGGGGAAGTGACAACGGCATTGGAGCTTACGGTTGAGGGCAGCGGGTTTCGCTTTAAGAGCCGTTTCAATAAGTTTACAAACGTCCCGGAGCTTATGAATATTTTCCGGGAAGTGGCAGACGTGCAGACGGCCGATATGCTTACGTTAGACGTGCCAACGCTGCGAGACGGTAAATACATCATTGTGGAGAGCGAACCGGACTGGTATGTCAAGCAGGTCATGGAGGATTTCGTAGTCAGAGCAGAACGCATTCGAAATGGCAGTGTAGATCCGAGTGTGGATAATTTCTTAAAGATTACTCATGAGGCAAGACTTTTGGGTACGGACGCAAGACTGTTGAATGCCAATGCACCAAATAATCCGGATGGAAAGCTTAACAATGTAGTAGACAATGTGATTTACGAGTATGAGAAAGCAGCCAGAGAGAATAAGATTGGCTGTCAGTTAATCTTTTCGGATATCGGTACTCCGGGAGGTAAGGAGTTTGATGTCTACAACTATGTGAAATCGGAACTTTTGAAAAGAGGTGTGCCGGAGGAGGAAATCGCTTTCATTCATGATGCCAAGACGGATGCACAGAGGGATGCTTTGTTCAAGGACATGAGGACTGGCAGGAAGAGGATTCTAATTGGTTCGACGGATAAGTGCGGAACCGGAGTCAATGTACAGAAGTATGTGGTGGCGATACATCACATTGATGGTCCTTGGAAGCCTTCGGGTATTGAGCAAAGGGAGGGCAGGGGTATCCGTCAGGGGAATGATAACAGTGAGGTAGCAGTCTACCGTTACGTTACAAAGGGAACCTTTGATGCATATTCCTGGTCCCTTGTTGAGAACAAGCAGCGTTTCATCAGTCAGGTCATGACAAGTAAGGCGATTTCACGAACCTGTGAGGACGTGGATGAGGCGACGTTATCTTATGCAGAGATTAAGGCGATTGCTACAGGCAATCCGCTTATCAGGGAGAAGATGGAGCTGGATAATGACGTGCAGAGATTAAAGCTCTTAAAATCTTCTTATGACAGCCAGAGATACAGCCTGCAGGATAACTTTATGCTTCGCCATCCAAAGCTGATTAAAGCGGCAGAGGAAAAACTTGCTTGTGTCCGCATGGATATTAAGACAAGAGATGCACAGCTAATCAGCAGCCCCGAATTTGCCATTACCGTTGGCAGGGCGACATTTACGGAACGGGTGGATGGTGGAACGGTTATGATGGAAGCCATTAGTAAATGTAAGACCGGAGACACATATCCGATTGGCAGCTTTAAGGGATTTGAACTGTTGGTGGAAAAGAATTATATGGAGACAAATTACATGGTGCTTCGTGGAAAGACAGAGTATAAGGCAGAACTTAGTACCAGTCCCGTCGGCAATATGGTTAAGCTTGAGAATTTGTTCCATGGGTTATCCGAAAATGAAGACTTTCTTGTTAAGAAGCTAGACGAGTACCGAAGGGATATGGAACAGTCAAAAGCGGAGTATGAGAAACCATTTTCTTACGACGAGGAATTGAAGAGTAAGATGGCAAGACAGTTTGAACTTAATGCAGAGCTGGATTTGGAGAATGGCAAGGTAGAGGATATGGATTTAGGCGGCATTGATGAAGAGCCGGAAATTCCCAAAAACAGTGTGGCAGAGAGAAAGAACGGCTATCATACAGGATTGATCGGTACAAGCCGTTAGTATGTTTTGACCGTTAGGAAAGAAGGTGGATGCCTTGGACAGAAGAAAGTGAATCGCTGAAATCTGTATGAGCGAAGGGATTGACATATGTGATTGTACATATCTCTGAGATTTGTACAGAAAGTGGAACGAAGAGATTGGTATGTAAATGCGAACCGTAGGAAGGAGGTGAAGGAGATGATAGAAATTAAGTGCAGGTTTGGAATTGCAGAAGAGATCATTAGCCAATTCTGCCAGGATGCGATTGCAGAGGAAAGTGTCGTTGATTCCGATCAGGAAACGTACGCTATCTTGAAATCATTATGGTATCTGGTAATCCCGGAACTTGGTTTAAAAGTTCACGAGGGAACCTATGTCACAAGAATGGAAGCTGGTGAGTGGATGCCAGACTTTTCGATCACGCTGCTTTTTGAAGCAGTGATGGAGGATGGAGAGTGGCAGGGTTCGGATGATTATCTCTATTATGAGCAAGATGGTATGCCGACTTCTGTGTATAACTGGCTTGGTGGCAGGGTGCCGCAGGAAAAGCTAATGAATATGCCGGTCAGTATTGTTATTGATGATGAATTTGAGATGGAGTGATATTTCCTTATGGCAAATGAATAGAAAGGATACGGACGCAGCCTTATGGCTGTTTTTTTCTGCAATAAAGAAGTTTCAGATAAAAGCAATGTAAGGGAAAGAGGGGGCAATGTGAAAGCAAGCTATCCCCATCTATGTTTATGCCTGCAAATCAGGCGGAAAGTGAGGTATTTCATGAAGTATTCAATTAGAGCAAATGAAGTAAAAGGGAATGAAGGAAACCTAAGAGGTTTCGCAACGGTAGTATTTGGTGACAGTTTTAAGATTTCCAATATCGCAATTTTGGAGAGCAATGAGGGGAAGTTATTTGTATCCATGCCCCGTTACAAATCCAATGAGAAAGGTGAGAATGGGGCAGTCGTCTATAAAGATGTATGCAATCCAATCACAAAGGAATTCCACGATGAATTATATGACAACATCTTGGAAGCATTTGATAAGGCAAAAGGCCAGGAGAAAGCGGAAGGAAAGAAGATGGATGATTGTACCGAAATGCCGTCCTTCTCGGTATCGGTAACGCCTTATGAAAGGGAAGGCAGCAATATTCGTGGATTGGCACGTATTTATTTTGAGGATAATTTCGTTGTAAATAATGTTTCTATCTTACAGGGGAAGGAGGACAGCTTATTTGTGGCAATGCCGTCGTATCGCACGAAACAGGTGAATGATAGTAATAAGCCGATATATCAGGACGTGTGTTACCCGGTAACAAAGGAGTTTCGTGAAAGACTGTATGGTGAATTGATTTTATCCTATCAGAAAGTAAAGGACGAAGTGAAAACGCAGGTGCAGGAACAGGCACAGTCTGTTCCCGGTCAGAGTCAGCCAAACAGAGAGGCAGCCTTTCGTTAAGGAGATGGAATGATTAAGCAGGGCTGGGGTAATCCGGCTCTTGCATTTAAGGAGGAAGCAAGGATGAGCAATAGTACAGGAGCAATGACACAAGATGAAATTATTATGGAGCTTATGGATCTCTTAAAGAAGAACCAGATGAACGACAAGGCAAATGATGTATTTGAAGCGGCAAGTTACATTGATGGATTACAGAATAAACTCGACCGGGTGATGGAAGAGTTAGTGACCGTTAAACAACAGCTTTCGGATATTCAGATACAGAATGAGCGGAAATCACTAAAGGATGTCTTATCAGAGATGGTTGTGAAGATGGAGAATCGCTGCGGTGAGATGAAGCAGCAATTGCTTGAAGTCAAAGAGGATTTTAAGGCAAAGGCAGGCAGCGTAATTGATGGTGTGAAGCAGAAGGGCAAGGAGGCACTTCATAATATGCAGGAGTTTTTCGGGATAAAGGGAAAACTTGAGAAGATGCGTGTGAAGGTAAAGGAATCTATTGCGGATGCGGAACATACGATTGGCAGGATAGATGCTTTTGGCAAGGGGATGCGTGAGGCTAGTCAACAGATAGCGAATACAGTTCGCACTTTTGCTGATAAGGAAACCGTAGATTATTCCAAACAGGAGAAACCATTTTCTAAGACGGAAGCATTTAAGAAGCCTTGGGAGATAGAGAAAAGATTACTTGAGAGTATGGAACTTCGATTAGATGCAGCGATAGATAAGATGGATGATTTGTCGAGGGATGTTGAACTGGGTAAAATGGAAGATAAGGATGTGTCTTTGGAGGAAACCAGATTATCAGATGGTAAGGAACCTGCGATGCTTAATGTGGCTGATAACAGCTATGCGTATGGGAGTGACGCTTTTGAGGCATATCAGCAGCAGAGTAAGCCTGAGAAAACGGATATTTCAAAGGTGGTAGAACCTGCGAAAAAATCACGTTAGTGAGATTTGTCTATACTATACAGACGTAATGTTTTATATAAGGCGATAGTTTTAGAATAAAATTCTATAAACTATCGCCTTTTTTCTGTATCAGAGATATGGATTTTAAGATATTTATTCAGTATTGGTATTACAATAATTATGTTTGATCATCTCAAAAGAGAAAGTAGATAGAAATATGAACAGGAGATAGTTTTACCATTATGGAAGTGCGAAAGAGATTTTTAGGACTTGTGAAACTATATAAGATTACTGTGCCGGAAGAGAATATCCAAGAAACTATAACAAGCGTTCAAGAGAATATGAGCAGTAAATTAAAAAAAGAATGGTATGCTACATTTTACAATTTAGAAAAAGTAATTATTGTGTTTCGCCAAAAAACATTTGAATTATCAACCAACGGAATTATACCAATATATCAACAGCTATTGAACATAGAAAATTGACCAGACAGGGATTTGAAGAAAGCTTTAAAGAAGAAAAATTCTATAATAAGCAAACAATCAGTATGCTGCAAAAAGAACTAGATTCGTTATGAAACTAGCCCTTTAAAAAATTCTTCATATTCTACATTGAAAATCCTCTTTAGTAGAACCAAATCAGTTGCAAATATGTTCTTTCTACCCTGCTCTATATGTCCATAATGGCTTACTGCCATATCACGACCTAGGAGTTGCAATTCTCGTACTACGTCAGATTGTGACATTTCCTTTGACCGTCTAATATTTCGAATGTTATATCCAAGGGTGGGGATATCATCTTGCAAAATCTTTTGTATAGCAAACACCTCCAAAATATATACCAGATAGTAGTATTTATCTTGATTATACAGAACTAAAATGTTATAATGCCTACTAGGTGGTAGGCGTAATGAAAAATAGTGGGATAATATATTGAGCAATAATGAATAGGCTAAGAATGTTGTGGCAAGAGATACCAAGAGGATAAAAATTAATATAGGCATGTTAAATGACTTTATATATTAAGATTATTAACTTCTCAGGTATTCATGAAAAATAAGGCAGTTACTGCTGTAAGGGGGTATCATAAATTAGAGTTAATAATCATCTATCCAAATTAGAAGAAATGATTTTTGGCTCAATGTTAAAGGCTCTATGTGTAAAGGGTATATTATAAAAACATTGTTAATGGTTTTTATATACCTTGTATTACTGTAAATGTATTGGCAGGAGTAGTGGTTAGTGGGAACATCGGCCGAACAAGTTGTTAGTACATTTCCTATGGTAATGGCAAATAGAATGGGTAAATAAAATAGCGGCATCTTTCAAGATACCGCATTAAAATAGATGAACTGCATTATTCTCTATTTTTTACTGTTTAGTAGTTTTGCTAAACCAGGCAATTGAGCAAGATTTTTTCCATCCCAACGGCGTGCCTCTTCCATTATGTTGTTTTAATAACGCCAGGTTTTCAACTCCGCCATCAAAAAATTCTAAAAGTGACAGACCAAAGTAATCACATATAGACACTATATAAAACAGAGTTCAGGAAAATACGATAAATTTTATTGATCCCTAATTAAATCTTTTATCATAGCTGATATATAACTAAGTTGATTATCATTTAATTTATACAAGTCTTTTGTAATGGATTCAATTTTTTCCGGGTTCTCAATATTTTCGTCGAAGAAATCTTTTGGGTGAATATTAAAGTAATCACAAATCCAAAAGAATGTCATCAATCTTGGCAAATTATGCCCGCTTGACAGTTTAGCTATATATCCGGCCGATTGTCCAAGAGACAGAGACATTTCTCGCTGTGATACTTCTTTCTTTAGTCTGAATTTTTCTAATTGCCGGATAAACAAAGCCTCATATTCGTGTTTATCATTCACAGTCATTTTACTCACCTCCACATGTATAATTGTAATACACATATAAGCCAAAAACGTGTTCACTATGGGTAGATTTGCGAGCAGAGCGTACCCACTGTGAACACGAAAGCTGATATAATGTAGACGCAGAGGAGCTATTTGTACAGGATTTGATTAAATGAACATAAAATTGAAAACAGAAAGGATAAAAACATTGAAACTTAAATATGCAGTGATTGCTATAGTGGCATTTTGTTTTTTAGCTGTATTTTTTCATTACTTCCAATCTATCACGGAAGAAGAATCCATGAAAGAAAATGAAAACAGCTATTCATCTAATCAGAGTTATTCATCTTCTACATCAAAAGAGGATTGTTATATATGTGGTTCGAATACCAAAAGTACACTGGCGGAATACTGGGGAGAACATAATATTGGTTTAATAAATTTAAATACTTTAGAGTGTTGTCGATTTGAAATTAATCGTTATGATGATGATTTGAATGTTATAGAAAAACAACAAAGATATGCGTCAACACGTTTGACCGGTTTATCTGAGAGTGGTGGCAGTACTATTAGTTGTAGCCTAAACAGTAACAGAGGATATATGTCGGGTACGATCACACTTAATGAAAATAGTTTTTTGGAGCCGGAGAAGGTAGAATCATATCTATGTTCGGAATGTCTTATGGAAATTATGAAGGGCTATTTTGATGAGGAGCATTGGGATATAGCAGTGGTTGATTTTTTTACAAAGGAGGTGCGTCCGCTGAATGAAAGTGTTACGGCTTTTTTTCGTAATGACTACTATGTTGATTGCTTATACAACAAGGATAGGAATACAATAATGTTCCAAGCTTTTTATTGTCCAGAAAGATATTCGGAATTGGATTATGATGAGAATGAGAGCGTGTTATCACAGATTGAGAGTTATTGTGATGAAATAGGTATCCGGTTTAGTCCGAATGACGAAGTGATGGATTTTATAAACCAGTTCAATAGGATAACGGAAATAATGACCGTTAAAAATAATATGAGCGTGACTTTTAAAGATTATACCGGTCAAACGTTTAAAGAATTAATTATTTATGAAGATGGGAGTTATGAAATTTTTTCTTTTCCGGAGTAATGTTTTGTCGGCTTTGTTATAACAAGTACATATAGTTGCTCGTATTCTTATTTTTACTTTTTATAGGCTAAATATTAAAGTTTTTTGACATTTTTTGATATTTAGTAGATGGCAATTATAGACAATGCTATATAGAGTATGCTATACTTTGTTATAGTGAGGTATAGAATATGAAATTAAATGAGGCGATAAAACAAATACGACTTGAACTTAAACTATCTCAAACCGCATTTGCAAAAAAACTGCATGTAAGTTTCTCAACAGTTAATCGTTGGGAAAATGGCAGAGTAAAGCCCAACAGACTTGCGACTGTGACTATAATTTCCCTTGCTGAAGATAGCCATATAAATCCTGATCTTGTTGAATGTATAAAACAGTCAATGCATTCTGATTAGGAGGTTTTGTAAATGGGTAAAAAAACTGCGGAACAGATCAGCCACAATATGAAACAAATTAAAAACAAAGATAGTAAAATTGAACTTCTACTTCGTAAGGAGCTTTGGCACAGAGGTCTAAGATATAGAAAAAATGTAACCAATATTATCGGAAAACCAGATATTGTTTTCTATGGTAAAAAAGTGGCTATATTTTGTGACAGTGAGTTTTGGCATGGTTACAACTGGGAAGAACGTAAAAAGGATTTTAAGACACATCAAGAATTTTGGATACCTAAAATTGAACGTAATATGCAACGAGACAAGGAAGTCACAGAAACCTTGCAACATGATGGTTGGCATGTAATTCGATTTTGGGGTAAAGAGATTCTGAAGAATACTACCGCATGTGCGGATAAAGTTGAATTAGCATTAAAAAGGAGATAATACATTATGCCGTACAGAACAATTGATTTATGTGCCGGAATAGGCGGTATACGAAAAGGTTTCGAAAGAAATGGGAATTTTATAAATGTTTTATCGGCTGAAACAGACAGATACGCATGTTTAACGTATGAACATTTATTTGGTGAAAACCCTTTTAATGATGTCACAAGTGAAGAATTTAAAGTTCTGGTGGAAAATACACCTTATGATATACTGTTGGCTGGTTTTCCATGTCAAACATTCAGTCGTGCCGGTCTTAAAGAAGGTTTTGAAAATCAAGAAAAAGGTATTATTTTTGCACATATTGCTGAGATCATCCGTAGAACGCACCCGATAGCTGTGTTTTTAGAAAATGTGGATCATTTGGTTACACATAATAATGGGGAAACATTTAAACATATTATTGAGACATTAGAAGATGACTTGAATTATAAAATAGTAGGAGTAACCAGAAATGAGCATGGTCAAATAACATATAATACAGATTCTTTCGTTCGAAACTCAAAAATGTTTGGTGTCCCTCAAAACAGACCTCGCACATACATTATGGGATTTAGTCGAGTTGCATTTAACCGGAATCCCAATCGTTTAGATACTCATTTACCTACGGAGCACAAACAATTTCTTTACAATAATTTAAATGATGTTTTGGAAAAACACGTAGATTCTAAATATTATATGGCCTCAGGGTACTGGGAAACATTGAAAAGACACAGAGAGCGTCAAAAGACGATGAAAAATGGCTTTGGCTATAGAATTGTTAATCTACCACAAAATAGCAATCCCATGGCAAATACCCTTCTTGCTACCGGCGGTTCGGGCAAAGAACGAAATTTGATATACCAACCAAATCCACAAGTGGCAAACCAAATGATTCCCGGAAAAAAAACACCGATTAATGACGAGGGAATTCGTGTGATGACACCAACAGAATGGGGGAAATTGCAGGGTTTTATTAATTATGCCTTTATTGATGAGAATGGGAATGATTTGTTTGATTTTCCGGATAATATCTCTAATATGCAAAAATATAAACAATTCGGTAATTCCGTTACAATACCGGTAATAGAAATGATGGCAGATACAATGTTTGAATGCTTGGAATTTTTAAATGAACAAGATTGATAGGAGGGAAATATGTCTACTACATCTTCTCTAAAAGAAATATGTGAAAATTGCGAAATTGTTTTTCAAGGCGAAACTATTGCCAAAGAAGGAATATTAGCGGCTTACTCCCAATTTCTTTTGTCTTCATTAGATGGAGAAGGAAGCAAGGTTTGTGTAAGCTTACATACAGGTTCATTATGCTTTGATATTATGCTTGTTATTTACTTAACCTTGCTATGTATTAATAAGGATGATACAACAGTAGACGATATAATTCATACAATGGAAGTTGAATCCCCTGTTATTTATGGAAAAAGCAGAGCGATTTTTAAAGGTCTGGATGAAAAAGGTTATGCCATTATTTATCAAGAAATAATAGATCATGGACATGTATGTTCGGCAACCACTTTCCTTTCCCCTAAAAGTTTTTATAAAATCAAACCCTATAAAGGATCATCAAAGCGGCTTGATGGGCGAGGATTAAGAGCCGGTACAACAGAGCGAAGTAAATTTATTGAAGCCATATTAAACAAAGATGAGGAAGAGATTTCGGCAATTACGCAAAAATCCGTGATCATCATCACAAATCGGGATATAGCTGATAATTTGGTTCGGGGTCTGTCTCTTAAATACAATGATGGTAAAAATAGCATTAAATTGACTCGGCTTGTAACCGCATCTTATTTTACGGAAGGTGACGAATACAGATATCCCGGTAACTCAGGCAGAAATGATGCTGCATTAAAGTTTATGAATAAGCCATCGTTGGCAAGAGAGCTGATAATCGGAGATGAGGAAAAATCTATTATAGGTATTGCTGTTATTGGGAAGGAAATTTATAATAGCGGAAGGACGGAATTAACGTCCCTTTTAAAAAGAAAATCAATATTATTTAGCTGTATAAGCTATCCAATTGAACTGGATAATACCAGAGGGTTAGTTGATGATTTTGAAGATGCAGAACTATTCGCCTGTACTTCACAACTTTTGAAATTATATAGTATATCTGAAGTGCAAGAAGGTAAATTGCTTTCAAAATTAAATCAAGAAATTTTAACCGCACTGAATAAAAAGATTCTAATCAGATTAATAAACGGTTCTGAAACTTGGGATGTTTATAGCGTTAAGCAATCAATAAACTTTTTAAAAAATAATTGTAATGACGATGAAAATATTGAGCAATTTATCATATATGGCTACTCTTTGCTTAACTTGTTTTCAACTGCGATTTTTCCTATCAAAACAATGGAATACATGATTGAAACCAATAGCTTAGCATGTAAATCCCCTAAAATAATATTGGAGATATTAGATGAAACTGCATTGAGATATACTGGAATAGTTTCAGACAAAATGAAATACATAATTGATAAATTAAAGCAAATTTATTTCAGTATTTATAATGAGAATATGAAATCTGATGAACTTATTACTGCATTTAAGTATTCTTCTCCTGAAAAAAAGTGGGCAGTAGTTGTACCTAAAGTGTATTATAAAAATATATTTGAAAAACTGATATTCGAAAAAACAAAGAGAAAATATAATTGCTACATTGAAACAGCAACAAAATTCGATACCACACAAAACTATGATGAAATCATCATTATAGGACAATTGTTCGGAAAGAATTTTAATGTATTCTTTAATCTTTCCACCAATATATTCACGATATTGCAATATGAATTTGAAAACCACCAATATAATTATAAATTAGCTGCCTTCCATAAGCTTGAGAAAATATATAATGATAGAATGAATTTAGTGTTGGAGAGTAATGACAATAATGTTGATTCGGACACAAAATTGGATTTGGATAAGCAAAAATTATTAGATGATTCCTTACAAGCATTTATAGAAAATATCTCTCTTAAAAATGTTCTTCAAACGGCTTCACTTTTGAGGGCGGAAGCAACAAATATTATGCAATCTGATATATTTAGGATTGCCAAATGTGTAAATGGAGAGACCATTTTCTTTACAAAGTATTTTATACCTTATATCGTCAATTACAACACCTCCAATATTTCAGAAAGTGAAGTATCGGAATTGGCGGTTGGTGATATACTGATTTTTAATAAGAATAACGGAGAATCACAAGATATTGTTGATGACGTTTTACTCGGATTAATTGACAGGAAAAATGAGGCAGGTCGCTTTTTGTTTAATCAATATGAAGATTCAAAGCATTGGAAAAAAGTTTTGAAAAAGTATATGATTGATAATAATCTTTCTTTTAAGGATATATCCAATGAAATGAAGCAAAATGGGATACAAAAGCATGAAGTAACATTAAGAACATGGCTAAATGAAGATAGTCATATCATTGGTCCCAGAGATGTAGAATCGTTTTACCAAATTGCTTTGATTTGTAATGAAAAAAGCATGCTGGATAGCCCTGAACGATTTTATGACGCATGTAAATATATTAGAACCACTCGTATCAAAATATTAAAGGCACTTGGTAATGCGGTCGTAAAGAATTTTATAAAATCAGATGAATCGGATGAGTTTTATGATTATATTGCGCCAAAGATTCATGAAATTTCACAGGTGGTACAAATCGAAACAATTATAGATGCAGAAGATATTAGAATACCTGCTTACATGGCGAATAAACCACAATATATTTGAATGGGAGACTGAATCATGAAAAATCCAACATTTATGGAAGAATTAAAAAAAGCAAGAAATGAGCTTGTAAATGAAGTGAGAAAGGAACTGCTTGGTCCCGGATCAGAATTTAATATACCTGATGCTGAAAATGAATTAATTACCGATATGCCTGAAATTCGGTATTCAATTGGAGTGCTTTTTCCACAAGATGAACAGTATAAAGCTGATAGCGACGACAGTAGCAAAGTCGAAGAAGGAATTAAAACTGATGATAATTTAGACTTAGACATACAAGAAACAGAACCAGATACAGCCAATGGCGGAACAAAAGAATTTAAGCAAGCTGCTTGTAATGCTGAAGAAAATTCTTTGGATGAACAGATTGCACTATCATCTCAAAATCTTCCATCATCAATGGGTTTTACATATTTTATAAAGGGACAGTCCAATCCTGTGAAGTGTGATGTTTCATTCGGTATGTATCGAAAGCCGAAGGTGGACGAATGCATGGTACCGTTTTTTCCCGAGTATGATAACTACCATCTCCCCATTCAAGTTGAACAATATATTGAATATGATGAAAAGCAATCGGTATTAAAAATGAAGATACCCATGAAACGAGTGGATGTTTTTCGCATATTTAATACAGATCAAATTGAAGATTTATACTTACGTGACAGGATGTTTTTATTGTGTAATCAGTTCTCTTCAACAGGATATAAGCGTATACCTTATCGTTCATCATTGGTGTTGAACTTTGAACAAGATGAGTTTATGACAGAGCAACAAATCGAAGATTATCCTGTAAAAATAGTTTGCTTGCGAAAACCTATTAAAGATAATATTACTTCTGTAACAATCATGATGGTAAATATCAATAAAGGTATTTACAAGGGAATCAATTCGATTTTCCAACCTAAAATGAGTATTAATACAACATGCAATGACAAATTCCAATTTATGGAATACAATACTATATTTCATTCACAAGAAACAGATGAGGAAGAAAAATCTTTGCAATTACTGTACAGAAGCAAAAAAATCTATGGCACAGGTCACGGTACTTCTGTGATTTGGAATATAGATGAAAGAGGAAAAGGAATTATTGAAAATGAATTTTTCCCGGTAGAAGAAATACCGCAAATTGATTTTGATGCAGATGTGACTGTGGACAAGCAGGGATTATCAATGAAATATTTATCTGATTTAAATTTAATAGATTTTTCAGCGAAAACAATTGCAATGAAAACCTTGCTAGACTCTTATGAAGCATGGATAAATGAAATTGAATGTTCATGCAATAATCCTGATATAATAAGAAAAGAATTATGTCCGAAAGCTAAAGAACATATTGAAAATTGCCGAAAATCCCTTTGTCGTATGAGAAAAGGCTTAACTATATTGCAAGGCAATGAACATGCAAGAAATTCATTTCTACTTGCTAATCGCTCTATGTTTATGCAAAGAGTACACCTTAAGTTGCAAGCAAAAGATAAATATCCCGGTGACGAAAATCTTCAACAGTTATTATTAGATTTAAATTATTTTGATGAGCCTGATGATTATTTTTGGCGACCTTTTCAGCTGGCATTTTTACTGATGAGTATAGAGTCCGTTGTTGATGAGACTTGTTCTGAGCGGGATATTGTAGATTTGATTTGGTTTCCTACCGGTGGAGGAAAAACCGAAGCGTATTTGGGTCTAACCGCATTTACTATATTTTACAGGCGTTTTGCTTATGAAAATTCTGGTGGAACTACCGTAATTATGCGTTATACGCTACGACTCCTTGCGGCACAACAATTTGTCAGAGCCGCAACTTTGATATGTGCTTGTGAATTCATACGAAAACAGTATAACAAAAAATCTAAATTCAACTATCCGACCTATAACTTAGGAAATGAAGCAATGACGATTGGCTTATGGATTGGAAGCGATCATACACCAAATAAGAATACCGGAAGGAATTCCGCAAAAGAAAACCTTGATAAGTTGAAAAATACTTCGGGCGGTGAGCTTAGATATAGAAAAGATCGGCATAACAAGTTTCAAGTTTTAAAATGTCCGTGGTGTGGAACAAAACTGGTAAAGGATACTATGCTGGATAAAAAAGGAGAAATTGGCGATTGGGGATATCGGATGAAAAACAATACTGCATTCAGAATGTTCTGCCCCCAAGAAGGTTGTAGCTTTGAACTGGATCTCCCAATTCAAATTGTTGACGAGGAATTGTATAAAAATCCTCCGACCCTGTTATTTGGTACTGTAGATAAATTTGCTATGTTACCATGGAAAAATGAAGTTGGTTCTTTTTTTGCAACAGACTCATCTAACAGAACTCCAGAATTGATTATTCAAGACGAATTACACTTGATTTCCGGTCCTTTGGGTACTATGGTTGGTTTATATGAAACAGTAATTGATGCTTTGTGCAGCCACAAGGGTACGAAACCCAAAATCATTGCATCTACCGCAACAATCAGACGAGCAAAAGAACAGTGCTCTGTATTGTTCAACAGAGAGGTATCTCAATTCCCAGCACCCGGAATTGATGCAAATGACTCATATTTTGCAAGAGAAGCAGACTTATCAAAAAAACACGGCAGATTATATGTCGGCTTAATGCCATCGGGTAAAACAAAGGCAATGATGGAAGTCAGAAGCATGGCGGCAATCCTTGGAAGAACCAACATGCTTAATGTTGAAGATAGAGTTAAAGATAAGTTTTGGACATTGGCAGTTTACTTTAACAGTTTGAAAGACCTTGGGAAGTGTTCAACCCTTGTTGATGATGACGTAAAAGATTTTATAAAGAGAACTGCGTATAGATTAGGATTAGGCAGGGGACGATTAATTGGATCTGCATCTGAACTGACAAGCAGAGTGTCCACGTCAGAATTAAACGAAACTCTTGAAAAACTGGAAAGACTGGAATACTCAAACGAAAATATTACAAATAATAAATATGCAATCAATACTTTGTTAGCGACAAATATGATTTCTGTAGGTGTTGATGTGGCTCGCCTTAATGTTATGCTATTGGTGGGACAACCTAAACTTACAAGTGAATATATTCAGGCATCAAGTAGAATCGGTCGTACATTTCCCGGTGTTGCATTTACATTGTATGATGGTTCTAAGAGCCGGGATCGTTCCCATTATGAACAGTTCAAGGCATATCATGAATCATTTTATAAATATGTCGAACCGACAGGTGCTACTCCTTTTTCAGAGCCGGCAAGAGAACGGGCACTTCATGCTGCTGCTATTGCTTTCATGCGTCATATGTACGGGTTACCTCAAGAAGCAGATGCTGCTATGTTTGACAAGGATTATTTTAGCAGGCAAATGCAAGAAATAATAAATTTTGTTACCGATCGAGTCAACACTATAAATATGCGTTCTGATTTTCCTCTGGAAAACGAAACAGATAAAATAGTAGATGAACTGCAACAATTTTTTGATGATTGGCACTTGAAAGTACAGCTATCCGAAAATAAAAATCTCTGTTATGGAGAAAAATTCATGGTGAAAGCTCCGACAACCGATGAAAAAAGATTAATGAAAGCCTATGGTAGCGGTAGCTCTGATGCAGCTATTGAAACTCTTACTTCAATGCGAAATGTTGACGGAAGTTGCAGAAGCAGTATATTGGTATGGGAGGATTAAATTAGTGGGTGGATTAGAAATTCAAAAAGATAAAATTGCTCTAAATAAAATAACTCATACTGTAAGAGCTTCACAAGCAGTATTACAGTATGGTGTAGGTGCAATGATTGATTTTCCCGATCAAACATTGATGACTGCATCTCCGGAATATTGGGATGACCAAATTATTGTTATACATGATGAACGTTTGGAAAAAGCTTTGAAGGTAGATTATTTTGGTATGCCCGGGAATAAAGATGATTTTTATGCCGGGGTCTCTTATGTTCGATTTCCACAGTGGTATTTTTGTCCAAAGTGCAGACGATTTCAGCCTATTGGTAAATGGTACAAGGAGTATCAGAAAAAGGCTTCACAAAAGAAAAAAGAGAATGACCCCTATATGCGTGAATTGCGGTGTATGGAATGCAGACAAGATTTGGTTGCTACGCGTATAGTTGTAGCATGCGAGAAGGGACATATTGATGATTTTCCGTGGGTAAAGTGGGCACATAGGCGCAATATGTCGGGTGCAAAACCAACATGTCCCAATCCAGAATTGACGTTTGAAACAGGCGCAACAGCAACAGCCGGACTGGAAGGTCTAATTGTTCGATGTAAGACTTGTGGAGCAAAAGCAAGTTTAAAAGATGCTTTTGATCCGGAAATATTTCAAAAATTGGATGGAAAAGCAAAGGAGGAAGATTTCGCTAAAGTTGCAGAAGATTTTGTATGTACAGGAAATCAACCTTGGAAACATGCACATGTAACTTGCGGTGAATATCCTCGTACAATGCAAAGAGGCGCTTCTTCTATTTATTTTCCTAATACAGTAAGTTCATTGGTAATACCACCGTATTCGGATAAAATAAATGGTTTAATTGAAAGCTCTCAACAATTTAAAGACATTTTGGTTGTATTAAGAGAATATGACGAAAGTGAAAAGGAGTTTTTGATACAAAAAAAATTAGATAAATGGGCACAAAATATTGCTTTACAAAAATCATTAAATATTGATGTTGTTAAGAATATCTTGGAAAGGAAGTTCTTGAGTAATGAAGAAAAGAGTGAGTACAAAACAAACAGTATCAAGTATAAGGCAGAAGAATATGAGGCTTTGATAGGTGAAATTTCTATTGCGCACATATCTTCCAATGACTTTATAAGCGAAGAAAAATCCGTTTCCGAATATGATATTTTCGGATTAAAAAAAATTTGTCTAGTAAAAAAAGTTAGAGAGGTACGGGCACTCACAGGATTTACTCGGATTAAGTCTTCCGGTGCAACCGATTTGGGTGCAGACTGCCATGGATTTGTTTCCGTGAAAGAACCGGAAACAAGATGGTATCCTGCCTGCGAAGTAAGAGGGGAAGGTATATTCTTTGAGTTTGATTCTGATGCCATTAATAAATGGATGATGGCTAATTCGCAAGTGAGATTGAGAGCTGAAAATATTAATTATACTTATTCTCAAACGTATCGAGCAGAAACAACCCCTAGAACAGTATCACCTAAATTTTTATTACTTCATACGTTAGCTCATCTATTAATTAAGCAATTGAGTTTTGAATGTGGATATACAATAGCATCTTTGCGAGAAAGAATTTATTGCAGTGAAGAAAGTGACGGTAAAATCATGTCAGGGATATTAATATATACTGCAAGTGGGGATGCAGAAGGGACTCTTGGTGGGTTGGTTCGTCAAGGTTATCCGGATGCTTTGCCTCGTGTTTTTAAGAAAGCCTTGAAAAATGCGTTGATTTGTTCAAATGATCCAGTGTGCACCACAAGCAACGGACAAGGTCGAGATGCACTGAATTTGGCAGCTTGTCATACTTGTGCATTATTGCCTGAAACAAGCTGTGAGGAATTTAACGTATTTTTGGATCGTGGCGTGGTAATCGGAACATTTGATGATCCTTCAATTGGTTTCTTCAGAAATTGGATTGATGCGATTTAACATCTGTGCAGATATGGCAATCCTTATTATTGAAGGAGGATTGCCATCATCCATGTCTTGATTTTTCCAATTCAAGTAGTTATTTGACATAGGGGGCTTTCAATGCAATTTTCCGGTATCTAAGTATATTGAAGGATTTCATGTTTTTTTATTTAGTGCAATTCACAAAGCGAAAAATAGCGTAAATGTCTATTGTTCGCTATTTTTCTTTTTAGTTAATTTCTGATATGTTCATTTGCCATAAAATGGCACACACGCCATAGGTATTGAACACTTAGGAGTAAATTTCAGTGCTATATTTTTATCTGCTGATTTGCTATAATAGTAAAAGCAAGAAATTTATATAGTATTATGGGGAGAGGAAAAATACCAGTGGGATTACATATTGATGAACTTAGAAGAAAGTATGAATTAAACAATATCTTTCAGTCTACAGAAGAACTAATCATACATTTAGAGAATATAAAGAAATCAAAACAAGGCTTTTTAAAAAAGAAGAATGATTCTGAGATTCAAGAATTAGAACTTGCACTTGATATGTTAAAAGGCAGCAAGCAGGCGGAGTTTATTATTACCATTCAATATTATGACGGAGACACAACGGAACTGCCGCTTTTTTCTGCAGACGAGCTGTTGTTATATGATATTGCAGATTTTGTTGACCGTAATATGATGAGCGAAGACTGTCTGAAATGGCTGCATTATTTAGCGAATACAAAGAAAATGCCGATCGCCAGGTATTTATATGCCTATCTTTCCCTGAACGGTTATTTTGCAAATGAAAATAAGAATGGAATTACCAATGAAGGTGCTTTGCTGATGATAAAGGCAATAACAGAGGCGGAATATTACAAAGATGAAGAATATATGCGTTTAGCGAAGGAATTATATGGAGCGTTCTGCTTCCATGAAGATTTATTTGAATATGCAGGGCATTTACCGCTTTATCTTAGTGTTTATTATTATAAAAAAGATTCAAAGCTTTCCTATCAATATTTAGTCTGGCAACATAAATGTCATCGTGAATACACGGAAGATTTTGATATCAGATTTTATTCTGCATACATACAATTTGAACTGGCACGGAGAAATACATATGGAATCGGATGCATAAAAGACTATGAAGCGGCAATTTCATTTTCAAAATCAACACAAAATGATTTGACTGCATTGTTAGATTCGGCAAACTCTGAAAATAATCAATTTTTCGTATATGATTTTGAAAATGACAAGTATACAAATCTGCCTGTGAATGAAATAAGAAGTAGAAATCTGGGTTTAATTGCATACATTACTTCTAAACAGCCAGCAATCAATGCCGGGGATACTGCCAAACAGGAAAAGAAAGACGTTCAAGAAGAAATTATGGAAAAGCCGACAGACCCTATTGAAGTATCAAAAAACAAAAGAAACTGGGATAAAATTGAGGAATATACTGCTGAATTAAATAATATGCAGGGACTTGTTTCTGTAAAGAGAAAAGTATCTGAAATTATTAATAGTATTAAGGTGGCGGAATATAAAAGAGAAAAATTTGGTGACGAGACTACCAGTCTTGGAACCATGCATTTGATTTTTACAGGGAATGCAGGAACTGGGAAAACAACGGTTGCCAGAATTTTGGGAAAAATATATGCAGAATTGGGCGTACTTAAAAAAGGTGATATTTTTGTAGAGTGTGGAAGAGCGGACTTAGTTGGCAAGTATCAGGGGCATACGGCATCTAATGTAAAAGAAAAAATACAGGAAGCATTGGACGGAATTCTATTTATTGATGAAGCATATTCTCTGATTCATGGCAGTGGAGATGATTTTGGAAGAGAAGCGGTGGATACGTTGGTTGCTGAAATCGAAAACCACAGGGACAATTTAATGGTCATTATTGCCGGATATAAGGATAAGATGGATGAATTCTTAAAAAGCAATCAAGGACTAAGCAGCAGGTTCGCAACGGAAATTGTGTTTGAGGATTATACAGTTGCAGAAATGGTTGCGATTATCAATAATATGGCAGCTAATCAGAAAATGGCAATGAGATTTGACGAACCAATGCAGAAATATTTAATGAAACTATTAAGCATAGAATCCAGGAAGGACGATTTTGGCAATGCTAGGGGTGTTCGTAATGTATTTGAAAAGCTGGTTCGTAAAAAGGAAAACAAAATAGCAGATGAAATCAGTAAAGGTGCGGAGCCTACAAAAGAAGAATGTTACACAATCCGGTTAGAAGATATTATTGAATGCCCGGATTGTGGCAATGGGATGGCATTGAGAAATGGAAAATACGGACGTTTTTTTTCTTGCCTGAATTATAGCTGTAAGAAGACTATGAGCGTGGAGGAATATTATAAATAAGAGCAGGTTTGATATTGATTGAACGTATACTATACATACCCATCCATCATAATGGACTAATTCAATTTTATCCGGATCATAACCTCCAACTATTGGCTTCTAATCAAATGAAAATCAAATGGAAATTTAATGAAAAAAACAGTTGACACAAACATACGTTCTTATTATAATAATTATATCGCTACCAAGGAAACCACTGGAAATGGTTATTAAGAACTTCTTGTTAAACAGCCCCGAATATCTTAGTGGAGGTGTTTAGAATGGTAACTACACAAGACGTAGTACATGTTCGTTGCCCAAACTGTTCAAATCGCAGATTGTTTGATGTTGGAGCAGCATCGGAGGGAATCATCAGGATAAAATGCCCAAATTGCAGGGCAGTTGCAGTGATTAATTTACAATATGTAACGAGCGAGCAAAGAAGAAAAAGACTTGAAGCATACTGTAAGGTTGCCTCAAATGATATATAGATAGTGATTACTGAGCCACGTATCCGCATGGAGGTTCAATTTATATTGAATCCGTTTTAGGGCAAGTTTAAAAACTGCATCCTATAACTGTGAGATGGCAAATTGCCAGAGTAAGAAGTTAGTTGAAGACTAACTCTTATTCTGGCAATTTTTGTTTTTGGAATTGATGAGGGGAGTTTCAGGTCTGGTTAATTCTCGCAAACAATGAGCCATGTGCAGGAATGGAAAACTCTTTTTTATTTTTCCATTTCTGGATTTGGCGAATGCCGTGAGGGTCATATAACTCCGCAGTTAGATGCACTAATAAATTGCATGCCTGCCTCGTAGCTTGCTGCGGGGTTATTGACTAAGAAAAAAGCAGATATAAACAAGTGGCAAAGTGGCAGCACAGATATCGGACAAGCTGAAAACAATGCATGATATTGGGAGGTTATCAGGAAGGAGACAGCCTGGAAAATATGACGAAAGAAAGGAGGCATCGGCAGATATGGATTACGAAATACAGTATGAACAGAAAATATACGGTAACAGAATACGTGAAATACGAAAGTCAGTTGGCATGAAGCAAGAAGTGCTGGCTGAAAAGCTTATGTTGTCAGTAGATATGCTATCTAAAATTGAAAATGGAAAAAGCGTATGTATGCCTGAGCATATTACAAGAATATGTCAGCTGTTTAATATATCTGCCGATTACTTCTATTTTGGATACAAACGAAATTTGAAAGAAGATGCCAGTATTGATGCTGCCATTGGCAAGTTGCTAGAAGGCGCAGATAATATAAAAAAGGATCAGATATACCGAATTATTAAAATAATGATGGAAAATGTGGCTTAATCCCGAATAGTGTTCGGGGTTAATTTTTTTTACCCAGAATACCAGTCGGTTCAGACTACCCTAATAATTTTGTAAAATAAGACCATAGCAATTGAAAGTAATTTCAAGAAGCTTTTGAACACTGAAAACGGAATAGGACACCGTACACCGTGAATTTATTTTCGCCTTACCTATTTGTAGGGTGACAGAACCCCATTTCGTGCGAAGACTGGTCTGATAGTTATTTTACTATTTGCCCGTGAAGGTCAGGAGCAGAGGGTTGTGCCTACCGGCATGGCTGCCGGAGATAATGAGATAAATGACGCACCTGAATCTCAGCAAAAAGCATTTTCAGGGAGTGGCTTCTTACAGATGAATCCTTGGATGGGCTAGGATGAAGTGTAGTGTGGGGACTTGCTACCCCAGTGTATGTACCCAGAGGGGAATATATTCGAGAGAATAAGAAAGTGATTAGAAATATTTTGAAGAGATAATGTGGCTTTTATTAAGAGCCACGTTATCCTCTGATAGAAATAAGCTTTGTGATGAAAGGGGGGATAGAACTCTCTTACAGTATGATGCTTATTTCTATGAGAGGATAAACATGCCGGCAAGCTTCTCTGTACAAAATATGATGAAAGAACAGGTGATTAATACTATGAATGAAAAATATGCAGAGATGGAAGTAAAGTCAGCAGTCTTTTTTATGAACACGAACAAGGCAGAATGCAATGCAGCAGCTATTGCAGAACAAGTGAAAAAAATCTGCAAGCCGTATGGAATGAATGTGTGTGCACTCATTACCAGCAAAGGTCCGGAGCGGGATATTGACAGAGAAGAGATTAATAAGCTGATTGCCGTTATCATGCAGGAACAGTTTGAAATTGTAGTCGTCAAAGACATGACTGACCTGACCAATAATCTTGATGATCTGGAAGAATTTATGAAAGATGCAGCAGGGCAGGGAATTCGTTTTTTTGAACTTAGTACCATGTGCATTCGGTATAACGATTATGAAGAAGAATACTAAAGGCAGTGGTAAGGGGTATTACTATGTGATCTTCGATGCAGAAACCGTAGTATTTAATAAAAAAGGTAAAAGGATTGTCAGCTGTCCAACGGAAGATGAAGCAGTTACATACATTCGAGAGATAGAGGGCAGACATACTGGGAGGAAAGATAATTGAAAATAAGAAGAGTGAGAGGGCAGAAAAGCTGCATGTATCCATTTATGAAATGGAGCAAGGTATGAACTTGCCTATGTTCCATGGGATGGAGGATATGGATGCTGGCAGGTTAAAACGATTAAGACATTCTAATGGTAGTCCGGTTGATGTTGTACAGCAGAATTTATTATCCATGAGACCGGGACAAACGTATATGACAGATGCGGAGCTTTTGTAGGAGTGTTCCCCACTGAATCAGAAGATCTGAAAGCTGTCAGAGAGATTTCGGAACATTAGACAAAGATAACGTATCATAAAGAAGGTGAAATGTGTGAAGTATGATGGATTGAAAGTCGGGCAGGAGATACGCCGACTGAGAAATGGAAAAAGAATGTCAATCCTTGATTTGAGTGGGAAACTGGAAGTTAGTGCTTCGCACATTAACCAGATTGAATTGGGAAGCCGAAAAATGAGCATTGATTTATTATATAAGATTATGGAAGCCTTAGATGCGGATGCTAATACCTTATTGGCAGTACCTACAAAAGCAGATTTAGCAGATGGAGTTTCCATAGATGCACAATTAAAGCGATTTCCGGTGGATAAACAACGATATTTAGTCGGTGTATTTCAGCAGATGATAGAGAATTTTCCCATTTAAAATTAGAAACAGGAAGGATGATTGCATGAGTAAGAAAAAGAAAAAACAGCAGGAGGAAAAGATTACCTGTGTGGCATATTTGTCAACCATTGGTGATTTATACTCAGCAGATAGAAGGGAAGCAAAGCAGCTTCGTTATATTAGAGAATATGCCAGGGCACATAACATTTTTATTTCAAGGATAATGCATCGAGATGTGTTAGGTCAGGCAGATGTAAATTGTCATTTTAATTTGATGGTGGAAATGGTACGCAAGGGTAAGGTAGATGGCATAATTTTGGCAAATATGTTGTCTGTATCTGCCGATGTGCCAGATGCCTATTTTAGGGTTGGAAAAGTAAAGGCAGCAGGTGGCTGTATTGTAACTGTAGATGAGGGCAGATTAGAAATGGATATTAAGGCGGTATTTTGATGAAAAGGTATAGAAATATAGTGAGAGGCGACGTGATTTATGTAACATTGGATCAACATCCTAAAAGTTCGGTTCAGTCAGGCAGCAGACCTTGTATAGTGGTTTCTAATAATAAGAATAACCAGAATGCAACCACATATAATGTTTTACCTTGCACTGGTAAGATTAAGGAGAACCCGGTACATGTCAGAATATTGCCAAGGGATGTAAAAGGATATTTTGAGAGAGAATCTGATATTCTGGCAGAGCAGATTGTGACAGTAGATGAGAGAAAGATTATAGCTAAAGTGGGGCATATTTTAGAGAATTCGGAGATTATGCATTCCATGAACCGTGCTTTGATTAAGCAGCTGAGTTTGGAAACAGAAATTAAGGCAATGGCAGAACTAATGGCAAGAGGGGAGGCTGAACATGCAAAAGAAAATTAATCCCAAAAGGTTTGTTAGATATAAAGAAGGAGCAGAACTGTATTCTATGTGTCAGTCAAAATTTGAACAGATGGCAAAAGAGGCGAGAGCAATTTATAAGTTGAATAAGCTGGTACTTGTAAATTGTGACATTTTTGAGGAATATCTGGAGACGTTCCGAATCAGCGAGTAATTAGTGAAGAAAAATGTGAGAGATTTTACATGAATCTATTGACAAAATGTCGGACAAAAAGTATAATGGGTTCAAGTTATGAAGGAGGATGCATATAAATGGCGAAGATGGGAAGACCACAAGCAGACGATCCCGGTCTGCATCGGGTTACGGTTCGATTTACAGAAAGCGAATACCAATATCTGAAGCAATATGCAAAAACCCATAATCAGACTATGACTCAAGCTTTGAAACTGGGAATTGAATTGTTGTATCAATCATCCCGGCAGTAGTGTGAAATCTCTTTTCTTCATTAGGAGAGGAGAAAGAGATGGCAGCAAGAAAAGATAATAAAGGAAGAGCTTTGAGGAAAGGAGAGATTTATCGGGAAAGCGATCAAAGGTACGCATATGGATACACAGATCCTTATGGAAAAAGACGTTTTATTTATTCGAAAGATTTAAAACGCTTAAGAGAACGTGAAGAAAAGCTGATAAAGGATCAACTTGATGGTTTAAATGTATATGTAGCAGGTAATGCTGATTTGAACTTTGTCTTTGACAGATATATTTCAACCAAATCTGAATTAAGGGAGACAACGTATACAAATTATACATATATGTACAATCATTTTGTAAAAGATGGATTTGGCAAGAAAAAAATTGGAGAGATTAAGTATTCAGATGTACTTTACTTCTATTACGACTTGTTGAATAGCAAAAAGATTCAGATTAACACGTTAGAAACAATCCATACAGTACTACACCCGACATTTCAATTAGCTGTCCGTGATGATATCATTCGTAATAATCCGAGTGATGGAGTGATGGCAGAAATTAAGAAGAAGGGTGGAAAGAACAAAGGTGTAAGACATGCGCTAACATTAGAGCAGCAGAGAGCTTTTATGAATTATATTGCAACCAGTCCGGTATTTTGTCACTGGAATCCGTTCTTTACGGTACTATTAGGAACGGGGTGTCGTATTGGAGAGGCGGTAGGCTTACGCTGGGAAGACGTAGATATGGAGAAACGTTTGATTGACATTAATCATAGCATGACGTATTATCCAAGAAGAACAGACACATATAAATGTGAGTTTAAGGTATCTCTTCCCAAAACAGAAGCAGGTATAAGAACGCTTCCAATGATGCAACCGGTGTATGCGGCATTACAATCGGAATATGAAAGGCAGAAAGAAGAAGGCTTTTGCAGTACAGTGGTAGATGGAATGACAGGATTCATATTTACGAATCGGTTTGATACAATCCATAATCCAGCGGCAGTTAATCGGGCAATCAGAAGAATCCTGGAGGCTTTTAACGCTGAGGAGATTGTCAATGCAAAGAAACAGAGACGGCAGCCGATAATCATCCCACATTTTTCGTGCCACCACTTGAGACATACATTTTGTTCACGCTTTTGCGAAAATGAAACCAATGTAAAAGTAATACAAGCAGTTATGGGTCATGCCAGCATAGAAACTACAATGGATATCTATGCAGAGGTGAATGATACCAAAAAGAAAGAAGCTATTGAAAATTTAGCACGCAACTTAGATGTTTTTTAGAAAAGAGTCATTAGATAAGATTCTATGGGGACAACAAGGTTGTGAGAATGACAACAAATAGACAACAAATTTTGATTTTATGGTACTTCATAATAGGTGATAATACTTTTAAGGAAACAGCTTATTTACTGGATATTTTGGCATAATCAGTGATAGCAAGCTAAGCCCGAGAGTATTTCCCACAATGAAGCCGTTACCCAACGACTAACTCAAAAAAGATAGCAAAATCAAGGGATTACAGTAACAACGATGCATTAGTAAACTTTTGCGGGGGATGCCGTGAAGCACTATGCTTCACGGCGTTTCTCGTCTTATGAGTAGTTGCTACCCTACGAGCTCCCCGACGAAGTTATAATAAATATCAATCTTTTGCTCACGCTTGCCGGAGATTCTGTCCGGTTCATGGACTACAATCTTGTCCACAAATTCCCGAAGCAAGGTCGGCGTGAGTTCCTGTATGTCGGTATATTTGCGCACGATGGCGAGGAATTTCTCGACATTGGCGGCTTTTTCTCCCTGCTCTGCAAGGTCGGCTTCGAGAACGGCGGCACGCTCTGCAAGCTGTTTTTGCTCGGATTCATAATCTACAGACAGCTTTTTAAACCGCTCATCGGAGAGTCGTCCGCTTACATTGTCCTCATAAAGCCTTTTGAATAGCCCATCGAGCTCGGAAATCCTGTGTTTGGATTTTTCGAGCTCTTTTCTTTTTGCGGCAAGCTCCTTTTTTGTTCGCGCCATATCCTGCTCCATGACCCGCCGGACAAACTCGTCCTCGTGTTCCCTCGCATAAGCGCTAACATCTCTGATACCGGCGAGAACAATCTTTTCGAGTATTACGGTTCGGATATAGTGCGCCGAACAAGATGTCGTTCGTTTGCGGTAAGCACCGCACACAAAGTTTTCCTGCTCGCGAGTCAACGACTTCGCCCGATGATTTTGGTGGGGCTTCCCACAGTCGGCACAGTAGACTAAGCCGGAGAAAGGTTCGATACCGCCCACTTTAGCGGGTCTGCGTTTGTTTTCACGTACTTTTTGCACAAGCTCAAAGGTTTCTCCGTCAATGATGGCGGCATGGGTGTTCTCGAAAATTTTGTGCTGTTCAGTGGGAATCCGCTTGATGGCTTTGCTTTTATAAGACGGCTTGACGAACCTTCCAACGACAGTATGTCCTAAATACGTTCTGTCTTCCAGTATCTGCACCACGGTCTGCTCCGCCCATGCCGTAGGCTTGTTAATGACCCCGGCTGTGTCGTATTTCCCTGTCTTTTGGAAGAAGTACGCTCTCGGCGTCAATATTTTGTCTGTGGTCAGCACATTCGCAATCTGTGTCGGACCTTTGCCGTCCAAACAGAGTGCAAATATTCTTTGTACAATCGGCACGGTTTCCTCATCCACGATTAGCTGCTTGTCCTGAGATATGTAGCCGTATGGTACTTTCCCGCCGAGCCGTTCGCCGCGCTGAACTTTAGAAGCGAATACAGCCTTGACCTTTTTGCTGGTTTCCCGAACGTGCCATTCGTTGAAAAAGTGTTGTTTGCGTCAGGTAGCGGAAAATTCAAAGGAACCCAGTGTTCATACGGGTTTGTGGTGATGTGACTATCATTTAAAAATCTCTCAAAAAGGCAAAAATGCGTTATTAAATCCAAACAACGGGTAAAAACTTCATATTTCAACTTAGCAGCCGTTTATTCTGTAACAGAATAAACGGCTTTTTGCGTTTAAGCCACGAACTTGGAATTTTATGCGTAGTTTTTCTCATTCGCATATTTGCCCCTCCGCATTCCCTCATATATAATAGAAGCACGAGGAGGGATAACCCATGAAAAAGACCCGTATTTATCTGAATGACAGCGAGTATAGATTACTGATACATAGCCTGAACGCTTTCAGAACCAAGCTGATTCAAGCGGGGCAATACACGGATATTGTAGATGAGGTCATGTCAAAGGTTATGACCGTGCCCGTCAAAAAAGTAAAAGTCATATAAGCACCACTCACATATGGAACCGCCTGTTCTTTAACAAAGAATGGGCGGTTTTTCTATTGCCTCCAGTACATAGCTGCTTCTTTCGGGGTGGCTAAATAAATCGTAAAGGAGGAACCCGCAGATGTCAAACTGTAAGGTGATTGCCATAGCCAATCAGAAGGGCGGCACGGGAAAAAGCACCACGGCGGTCAATCTCGGCATCGGCCTTGCCATGCAGGGCAAGAAGGTTCTGTTGGTGGACGCAGACCCGCAGGGGGATTTAACAACCTGCTTGGGCTGGCCGGAACAGGACAATTTACCCGTAACGCTCTCCACCCAACTGGAGAAAATTATCCATGACGAGCCATTTTCACCGCAGGACGGTATCCTGCACCATGAGGAGGGCGTTGACCTGATACCCTCAAACATTGAATTGTCGGGATTGGAAATGACACTGGTAAACGCCATGAGCCGGGAATTTACGCTCCGCACATACCTCAGCGAAGTCAAAAAGGATTATTCGTATGTGCTGATCGACTGTATGCCCAGCTTAGGGATGATAACCATTAACGCATTAGCGGCGGCTGACA
>Ga0153972_1000013_pt1 | contig 58106 bp, 45 predicted proteins | sample TSGA056MetaG_FD_104732 | JGI IMG/M metagenome (GOLD analysis project Ga0153972, IMG submission 104732) | Attine ant fungus gardens microbial communities from Georgia, USA - TSGA056 MetaG | ecosystem: Host-associated > Fungi > Mycelium > Unclassified | place: USA: Georgia, George L Smith State...
AGGTCAGGTCTCAGGCAGGGACACGAGCTTTGTCCAGGCCGTCTACCCACTGTCCCTAACTGACAGTGAAGTCCCCTTTACAGCTAGGGCCTGCTATCCAAGAGGCTTGAGAGCGCTGTGCTCTCTAGTGAGGAAGAGTATGGAGTAAGTGTGGTGGGGAAATCACTTGTGGCGCCGGTATAAAGCCAACTGCGTCCTTAAGTGATTTTGAGCAGGGTTCGAGATGAACAGTGCTTGGATGTGGTATATCAAGTTCTTATGTTACCAAGGAACAGTAAATGTTCTCAGTGGTTACCCTAGATAGATGTTCAGAAAGAACTCGATGGAGTTCTTCGTTGGATTGCAGCCCTACTTATACTATTACTACAGTGGCTGTACCCTAGAGTTCCAGTCACATGTCCTTTCCAGAATGTTCCATGGTTACCTGACCTTGTCACATGACTTGGCTCGCTAAGACCCTATCCTGTTTATGTCTTTGCTCCATTGTGTTACTTTGGAGATTGTTAGGTTGAGTGTTCTCATGTATGGGAAGCCTTTTCCTACTTGAGGTTCTCATAACAGAGCCACAGAAAGATAGTTAAGTTTTAGTATAGTACAACTATTGAATTGAGCTAACTCTAGGACTGAGTTGTCTTTTATTTGGGGTGAACAAAGAGAACTTGACAGAGTTCCTCTTAGATTTGGACTACTACTTATACCTTTTACATATGGTCTATGCTACTAACCCTAACCTACTAATAATCTAATAGAATCTACTAGAATGTTTCTTGACATGTGATCTGTGTGATGTAACTGATCTGTCACAGAATTGTGATGGATTGTGATAAATGTGACAGGTCATGTGATCCTGATCATGTGACTCCCCTATTGTCCAATTAAAAGAAAAGTAAAGTAAAAGATAAAGGATTAAAGAAATAAAAAGTTATTATGGCCAAGACAGCTCATAACAACCTCATAGTCCTATATAATTTTACAAGTGAGTCTATTTACCAAATGTTAGTGACTAAAAGTTAGGAGACTGAGTAGAGAAGTTTGCATAATAAGTAGAAGAAGAGAAATGAGTCATCTCTTAGCACTCCTACTGAGGTTTCTAGAAAAGGATAAATCATTTATACATGTGAAGAAGGTGATTTAGTTAGATGAACAAAGGATGAAAGTGTTTTAAAATAAAACACTATGTCATAACAATCAACTACTAGTCTCTTATATAAAGTACTGTGTAACACAATGTATACTTCAGTTCTCATGTTACTTTCAGTGCTAAAGTTATCCTTACAGAGTATTATGTACATGGCCATGGAATCCTTAGGTCAGTGCATAGAAGGAGAGAAGAGTGTGCTGACTCATTGTTGCTTTAGTGATGAAACAAGGAAATTAAGAGAAAACACACCTGGATAATCTACACCATGATCACTACTCCAGTACCCTCTCTTCCCTCCTAATCCTCAATCTCTGGTTTTTTTGTCAATTGTTGTGGGTAGGGAAACTTCATCTCAGGACTTTGATGACAACCTAATACGTGATAATATTACCACATCACTCCATAGATGTGCTGTGCGAGTATCGGGTGACACCAATTCGCCATGGATGAATTGGTTATTGGATGTGATAAAGGTGTGAATTAGTGCAGTTAGAGACAACCTGGTGGGGTGGCGGCAGTGTGGCGGCATAGCTGCAATAACACAGCGTGACTGCGTAAGGACATATGTGAGTGACACAATACTGACAGGTCCCAGTTCAAGCGGCGACTTGACATTAGAGTGTGCGCCGTGTGATGGCTTATTTTCATGTGTTGCTCGAGGCTTTCACGTGCTGGGGAATATTGAGTGTAGTAGTGTAGTTGGTCCTTATTCTGGGCCTTATTAATAACACAGGGCTCGAGATCGTAATAAATCGTAGCTGAAAATAAACAATGACGTGCCAATCTTACCGTCTTTCCGGTGTTTCTTTGTTTTCACATTTACTGATAAGATATCCACATCATTCTTTTGCAGTGTTGGTCAAGCACAAAAGAAAACACGTCCATCATTTGATTGAGAATTTCGAAAATACACATGATACAATAACGACTCGTGACCAAATCAAAAGAAGCCCAATATTAACAGATTGTCTCCTTCAAGAAAACCCTAATTAATCTCCTTCAAGAAAACCCTAATTAATTATGGGAAGAAGAAATGTAGATGGTGGTGATACGATGCAAATAGTGACAGACTGATGGTTCACTTAGTCAAATGTATCAGACAGGAGAGAAGAATGCTCACCGCAGTTGATCGCCGAAGAAACGGGATTTGATTCATAGAATCATACAGTTGAAATTGCTTCCTTCTAGACCATCGCTGGGGACAGAATCAGCGGGATCCTCGTCTTGTGAAAAAATATTGGCTAATAATGAATAAAGCATTACAGTGATATCAAGAAGGACTAGGTTGTATTGGGGAATAAAGATGAGTAGAGCACCCATTTATACGAACCAAGATATATTTACGATGTTTTTGGCACAATAAGGTAAGTCAGGTGATTCATTCAAAAGGACAATAAAGACAATTAAGTGCAGGACTCACACTGCGGACAATCAGCTGATCAGCCAAGGTTTGATGTCAACTGATCGATTCAGTCACATGTCACACTTTTTCTTTTTTTTAAAATGCTCGATCGTAGTCCGCGGTAAAGTGCATAGTACAATAAGACAGCCCATACTACAGAGAGAAACTTGACGAGAAACGCAAAAAACCCCAAAATCACTCGCAACTGATCCAGACACAAGGGGAGTGAGAGAAGGAGAAAAGAGAAAGCAGGAATAAAGGAGCAGCCCTCAGTGATTCCGTGATAGCACCTTTAAGTGATCTACTTGACCAATCGAACGCTCCAGGGTTGTCTGTTAGGAACAGGACAAAGTGTTTGATCATCATGCGATCACCATTTTTGTAGATGAACCAACTGCAATCATTGAGAAGGGGATGTACGCTTCAGGTAGTATCAGTTGATACCGCATACGATATACTCTAGCTGCAATGCTTCAAGTTATCTGCACTTGTACCAAGTGCCGCCTCTTTTACTACATCTGACAATGTTGCCGATGTCACAAATGTGACACATTAGGCGTTTCAGTTGGCTAATCACTTGACATCAAACGCTCATCAAACGCTGTTTGTCTGCCGTGTCAATGGACCACGTCAGCACGTCCTAGAAGAGATCAAATCCTCTATATACCCCCCCAGGCGCCAAGGCCCTCACAGAATTCCTGTCCAAATCCCCTTATCTACTAAAAGACTCCCACATGGGACCATCCGCTCAGGTGCAATGAGGATTTTTTTCTAATCCAGCAATTTATTACGCGGTGTACGTGGACAGTCCGCGGTGATGAGTATACATTAATTCCTTTTCCTTCTAATTACTGCTATAACAATGCTTCTGGACATACCACTGCCCCAACTATTTACTAAAAACTTTGCCCACACCTCCTTCCCCTGGCCTCATCCCTGTAGATACACCCCTGATATTGGGTCCCATTTAGGCCCTCCATGTCTTAGCAATAGTTTGCTTGTTGGGGAATAGAAATCCCCGAAATCCATTCATGTACAGGTCCCCCTATCCGACAGAAACCTTCCCTTAATGACAGACCACAGGAACGATAGGAGATTTGATGATGAAACTCCTATAGCACCACCTTGGGACAACAAATATAGATTTTCCTATTCCTATTCTCTTTTCTCTTTCTATTTACTGTTACAGCAATTCCTCCAGACATGCTGCTACCCCAAACCACTAGCAAACTTTGCCCTTACCCTCCTCCACATGCCTTCCATAGATACGCCCCCTGATGTTGGGCCCTGTTTAGGCCCTTCACGTTTAAGCACTAGCTTGCTTGTCGCTAGGGCTCATCATGGGTGACCCTCGGGCAGTTTGATTGCCACCCGTACTCATGCCCGTACAGTCATGTCTACTCTCCATCAAAGCACGGGTCACCCTTATGTAAAGGGACGGACAAACATGGATACAATATGGGTATACCAACTGCACAGGTATGGCGTTGTAGATTGCATCTAATGTCCTGTTAACTCTGGGTGATCATAATTCAGAATCGTTGGGACTTCGTTTTCTCTCAATCAATGAATTGTAAATTTGATGCTATCGAGGCCAGGGACTTATGAGCTCATCAGTCTGGGTGACATTTGACTGGAGGCACTCGAAATGGGGAGAAGTTGTCACTGATGCTAATTTCAGATGTTACAAAGAAGGTATCAACTTCCAAGCCATGGACAACTCTCACGTCGCACTTGTTGCTGTTCAGCTTGAAGCAGCTTTAGATCAGATTGTTGTGAGAGACCTATGCCTCCAGGTGTTAACCTCGCATTGCTCATCAATGTGCCAAGGATGATGACCTTGTTACTTTAAAGGCGGCAACGATATCCTAAACGTTTATGAAGCAAAAGGTTAGTAAACCGACTAGTGCATCTTTTCTTTCGGCAGCGTCCGTTCTCCTCTGTATATGATATGAGATTGATGGACATTGATACCGATCGATTTGGTACTCCTGACACGGAATATGATGCTCCCACCACCATGCCTGCTGCAGAAATTTACTTGAGTTGTTGGCAATCTCTTGCTACTAGATCCAAGTAGGATTTGATTTACTAGTGAAGGTGAGCTGCCAATGGGAACATACTCAAACATTCCAACGGAAAAATCAGAAAATTTCGAGCCCAGTCTGATCCTGATGAAGCAGAAGGCAATAAATAGGGGGTGAAGATGACCAAGAGGATGAGGAAGAGAGCGAAGGATCTGAAAAGAGCAAGATGCGTAAAAAGAAGATGCGTGTATTTTTTTCCCTTTTGTTTCACTTGTTTTATAAAGATGACGATGATCAAGCCGTGAACATTAAAACGAACCAACATGTTTCGCTCACCTTTTCACTCAAGTATCTTGTCAGTTTCTCCAAGGGTGCCAGTTTAGCCATCAGGATACAATTGATGATGAACAATGATGTTCCATTACTGGTAATGTACCATGCATATCCCTGCTTAGATTCATGTATGTTCATGTGAGGTTTTCTAAGTTTCCTATGATTTCGAGTGATGTACCTCGATCTCACTGTCCTTCGCTATATTTTATCTTGCTTTTCATCGTTGCTCAATTCACATGTAGTTATCTATTCCAACAACGCCCATTCCGATGTATACTACGTCCAGGAATTTGCAATTTGCTTCAATTTATTGCTCTGAAACTTGTTTAGCACGAGATATGGCACAAAATGTTCAACAGTTCCCATTCCTTTTGTCCATGCACTTTCTCTCTATCATTGGGAGAATTTCTGCTCAACCATGACCACTTACTGAGTAGAGGGGCTTTGGGCATCTGAAAGTTTTCTAAGACAATTTGTTGAATGATCAAAACAGGACACAGAGACATCTTGGTTCTATTAATGTAGTATTATAATTATTTGAGTGCCTAAGAAGATTTCACATTGACAAGTGTTATGAAATGCTATGCCATAGCACTAATATGCATTTGTTTGTATTTAGAGCCCACTAGGGGTGGGCATGCCTCAAGGGTAAAGGTAGCAAAAGTCTACCCTTGACTCCTGAAGTTCTTCACTAAAGAACAATGTTTCACTACTCTAAAATACATGACCAAATCAGCAACAGGGAATTGAGGCACAGTGTATGTATTATGACTTAGACTCCAGATGAATTTGTTGCCTAAGGATAACTGATAGTTCTTGTACTATCACTTTCCAAGTGATATCCTGTTAAGGTATTTCAACAAGAGTATATCAAGTTGTCTTCAAGTCAATGTTCACTTCAAAGATGATTGTCAATTATAACAATACTTTCTTGGAGTGTCCTTCCAAGCCAGAAATTTAGGAAAGGAAAAGAAGAAAGGAAGAACTTGAGGTTCTTTACTCTTTCCAAGTGTATTTATGAATATATCCTACTATTTATCCTATTTGAGTGATAGGTAGTAACTATCTGTGACTGTTAGGAATCAAGTTACTAGGTGACTTCCAGTAAGCATTCTAAAAAAATCTATGACCTCAGATTTTCTCAGACTGCTCCATGCTGAGATGTTGAACATAAATTTCAAATTTCAGGGTATTCTAGACTTTACTAGATGTTCCCATCTAAGAAGAATGCAAAACCCACTCTCAGACTTTCTTAGATACCAATTTTCCTTTTTCAGTTAAAGATATCAGAGTACTGTGCTATATGTAGATATCCTCTCTATTACACATCAAGGTCATATACCATATATAGATATTGTCTCTGATATAGAATAAAGCTGGATTAAACACATTAATTTTTTTTATTTCTTCTTTATGAGCTACTGTAAGAGGACTACACCAAGGTCTACTCCTGATACATTAGTGGTAAGTGTACCAGAGTAACCCTGCAACTAATTAAATACAATTACCTAATATTTAATTAGTTTCCTTCTTCTACATCTCTGACTGCTAAGATATTTTGTAACTAGGAGACTTGTATATATAGTATAGATTATCCTCCAGGAGCCTCATTCTATTCTCTAAGAAACCTCCTGGAGGTGAGTTGTAACATACTCTAGAATATATTTATAGACTGAGGTTTCTCCTAGAGTCACTCTACTCCAGTTGTCCTTATAGCTATCAAAGGTCATATGGCAAAGATTCTTTTCAAGGGAATAGAAGCCAAACACAGTGGCAATCTGAGCCACTGGGTTTAGCTTCTGATTAAAGTCAAGAAAAAACTTCAAGAAAAATATTTTATTATAAAAATTATTAACAAGTAAGAAAACTATTTTTTGGCTTGTTGAATATTGATTATGGTTTTATTATTACTATCCTCCTAATACTGGTAGTAATAGCCTTTTTCTAATTAGCTAGTGTTATGACTGAGCAAAATGGCTAAGTCATTATTTTCTTTTCTTTTCTTTTCTTATTTGGACTTATTATACAAAGAAGGAGTGTGGAAAAGTATCACATGATATATCACATGATAGAGTCACATAATGAGTATAGGAAAGTAGTGCACAGACCATATAGTAGGTATATAAGTAGTATACAGAAATTGAACAAGAACTCTATTGAGTTCTCTTTGTCAGCTTGGACTAGGAGTGGAACTAAGTTATCTCAGCTACATTCTTATACTAGAACTCAATACTCTCATTGGCACTGCTTATCATAGAGCCTTGCCAACTTACTCTCTTATCTTTCTTAGTACCTAGATGATACAACTTAGGACTACTATAACATAACTGAACCCTAGGCTTAAGAGGACTTGATAGTCAGTTAGGAACTATTGGTAGAAGTGCAGTATCAAGCTCAGGTATCATGTCTGAGATCTAACCTGCTAATTGAGTAGTATTGCTAGTAGTTACTTGTATTTTTTCACTTTATAAATCTTGTACTAAAGTTCTATTGTAGACTGTACATGTAGAGGAGTAATGCTGTATTCTTAAGGAGACATTTAGGTTAGAGATCCTTTACTTGGGATAATAGTATAACCATAGTATTAGAGCAGTAGTAAGTGAAACAGTAGGTATCTAGCTGGGTGAAGATCTTGCACTCTAGTAAATGTAATAGTAGTAAGATTATTTTCTATTTTGACTTTTCTAGAGACATAACATCATGTTTCTAGAGCAATATAACTCTTTCATGAGCAGGATACTCAACCAATAGCATGCCCTTGCCAAACTAAAGGCAAAGATAAAGAGAAGAGAAAAAAGTGTATATTGGGAATATAAAAAGTTTGGATACCTGGTCTATAACTGCAGGAATAAAAAGGAGAAGATAAAGAGAAAACCAATTTTCCAGAATAAATTTGAGGTAATAGCAAGTAGGGTAATATAATACAGAGTAAGGGAAAAAGTAAATGTATTACAAACTTCATTTGGACCATAACTTCAGGAATACTTGACTAATTTTGACGATCTAAATGGCCACCAAAAGCCCTTAAGAAGACCTTTCAAATGGTACCAAAAATGTCTCAAGGTGATTAGTATTCACTGAGTTATCAGCAGATCAGTCAGCAATCACCAAGTCACCAGACACTAAATCACTAATATCTTGGAAACTGCTTAATGTAATTGTTTGCTTCAATGACCATCATGAAGCTCTCTTCAATGCTCTTCTTTCAGCTATAAATAGAACCAGAGGTGATAAGATCCCATGGAGATACCAGATCCTCAATGTTTGCACATAACACTGATCTTTATCTATAGATTATTATCTATTCTTGAATAGAACAAAGAACTGCCCTAAGATAGTTAGGTTATCTCTATTTTAAGAACAATAGCACTCCTATATGTAAAACAATAGGTAGTGATCATGTAGTAGACTGTTCTTATGCATAGACTACTACAATTATATATTTAAGGACTGTATATCTGAGGATAAACCTTAGACTTAACAATATCTTTTACTGCTTGTCTAACTTTGCTTTTTTGAGCTCTTTGATTATAAAATCAACCAATCACAAATTAGTAAGTGGCTATTTGTGATAGCTACTGTCATAGTTGCACTATAGACCAGTAGTCACATACTGTATGGTTTACCACTACAACAAAAGGATGACATTAGCAAGACTACTTGCTAATGAGGATCTATTTATGTAGTTCTTTGAACAGGTATTTTGTTATACCTCCATGTTACTATTTAGTAGTCACTTTTTTATGACAAAGTATAAGGAGACAAGAAATAAAGAAAAAAGAAGTACAATGTTTCAGGTATTGGGAAATAAAATACTATAAGTGAGAGTGTCCAAATATTAAGGTTAAGAAGGAGAGAAGAAGAAGTAAGGAGGCAGTATATGTAGTTAGTCTACAAAAGGCATAGCAAAAGAAGAGACCAGTACACCCCTTATAGAAAAAGGTACACAAATATAGCAGTATGTAGAGTATGCCCCCAAGAAGTATAGTACTAGAGTAGAGAGGGTAAACAACTAAATGGGAAGTTGTGACATTTGTAGAGTATTGAGAATGCAATTATAAAGACACTAAGATACAGGAGAACTGAAGGCAAGAATTTATTTCAGGTAATTATTTGAGAAATGTGTAGTGTAGTAGTTATCTTGAAGCATGAAGGTAGAGAGAAAATATAGCAAGAAAAAGAGAAGCAGTCAATGTAAACTATAGTTAGCATGAAAAAAAAAATACAATAGAAGGAATATTAGAGAAAGATAAAAAGAAAATTTTGTGTCTAGAATGTAGGGCTAAAAAGAAGCAGCCATAGTAGGATTGGAGAGTAGTAGTGTATTCTGTATAGGGAGAAGTGCAGCAAAGCAGCACGTAGATAGGAGTTCCAAAAGGCATAGTAAGAGAGAGAGGTATAGAGAGAGATATGAGAAGGACATTTAAAATATTGAGAGAAGTATAGTTAAATATTGGTATAGAAAAGATAGATATGTATAAAGATATAACAGTCAAAGTACTTCTAGATAGTGGTACTATGAAGATGTTTATGGACCAAAAAATGATAGTAAAATATAGATTTAGGCTACAGAGACTGGAAAGACCAGTAGTAGTCAGAAATATAGATAGAACAAATAATAGTATAGGGGCTATTATTTATCAAGTAGAGGTGAACATATACTATAAAAGTCATGTAAAAAGAATGAGAATGGATGTATGCAATTTGGGAGAATAAATATAATATTAGAGATACTGTAGTTACAAGTGCACAATCCAGAGATAAACTGGGAGACAGAAGAAGTAAAAATAATAAGGTGTCCACTACTGTGTGGAAGGAATACAAAGTTAAAAGAAGAAAAGAGAGCAAAGAAAGAGACGAGAGTAGCAACCCTAGAAGAGAAAAAGATTATAAGATGGGTAGTAGATGATAAAGAGGATTAGGAAAGAGAAAAAGAAGTTGAAGCAGACCACAGAAAGATTGAAGAAATGGTGCTGCAGAAATTTTTAAAGTGGAAAAGAGTATTTGGGAAAGTAGAGTTAGAGAGGATGCCAACAAGAAAAATCTGAGATCATATCATAGATCTCAAGGAGATGTTCAAACCTAGAAAAGAAAGGATCTATCTTTTATCCAAAAATGAAAGGAAAGAAGTTTAGAATTTTGTAGAGAATTAGTTAAGAAAGGGATACATTAGACTATCAAAGTTCTCTCAGATATCACCAGTTTTCTTTGTGAGTAAGAAAGATAAAAAAAAGAGAATGGTAATAGACTACTGTAACCTAAATAATTAGATAGTAAAGAATAACTATCCACTTCTATTAATTATGGACTTAATAGACAACATAAATAGATCTTTGGTAGGGGTTCAACAATGTGAGGATTAAGGAAGGAAATGAGTAGAAAAAAGCATTCATGACCTATATAAGGTCCTTTGAGCCAACAGTCATATTCTTTGAAATGACAAATTTGCCAGCTATATTTTAGGCAATGATAAATAAAATCCTGAGAGATATAATTAATAAAGGGAAAGTTGTAGCTTTTGTGGATAATGTACTAGTGGGAATAGAGACAGAAGAAGGACATGACAAGATTGTAAAAGAAGTACTAAAGAGGCTAAAGGATAATAACTTGTACATCAAGCCAGAGAAATGTATATGGAAAATACAGGAAATTGGATTTCTGGGGGTCATCATAGGATCCAATAGAATTGAAATAGAAAAGGAAAAAGTGGATAGAGTATTAGATTGGCTGGAGCCAAAGAATGTAAAAGACATCAAAAAGTTTTTAGATCTTGTTAGCTATTATAGGAGGTTTATCAAAGATTTCACTTGAATAGCAAGGCCAATGAATATATTGATAAAGAAAGATATGAAGTAGCAGTGGAGGAAGGAGCAGTAATAAGCATTTGACAAGCTTAAAGAGATTTTTACAACTGGACCAGTATTGGCAGCCCTAGACTTAGATAAAGAATTTAGAGTATCAGTAGATGCTTTGAACTATACTACTAGATGAGTATTATCAATAAAGTGCTCTGATTAGTTGTAGAGGCCAGTCACTTTCATTTCAAAATCTCTAAATGATACAAAAAGAAACTATGAGATTCATATTATAAGCTAGCTCTAAAGAAAAAAAACATTTTCCATATGTTCATCATTTTGATAAAGAATCTCCAGAGATACAATACAAGAAAGGTATAAATAGCATGGGATAGTATTATATAAAAACTATATAGTTATTAGTAATAGTCTTGTGACTATAGAAAGTAAGCATACAAACCATGGGATTTTTGTATAAGTAATAGTAGAAATCCAATAGAGAACTCTATTAAGTTCTTTCTTTTCAATCATTACTAGTTAGGGTCAGAGCTTCAGTCTTAAGTTTATACCTTAATAATTCATAACAAAGAAATATTGGCAGTAGTTAGATATTTAGAAGCATAGAGACATTCCCTAGAAAAAACAATAATAAAATTTGAGATTTGAACAGACTATAAGAATCTCAAATATTTCATGAAGGGATAGAAGTTAAATAGAAAGCAAGCTAAATGGGCTTTATATCTGTCTAGATTTAACTTTATACTGAAATATATTCTAGAAAGTAAAATAGAAAAGACAAATAGCTTAAGTAGGAGACTAGACTAGAAGGTTGGGATAGAAAGAGGTAACAAGAATGAAATGTTGGTAAAACCAGAATAGTTGAAAGTAAGAAAAATAAAGAGAATAGAAGTAATAGTGGAAGGAGTAGATCTACTAGAGAAAGTGAAATAGTCAAAAGTAAAAAACAATAAGGTAGTCAAAGCAGCAGAAGAAATAAAACAAGCAGGGGTAAAGATACTAAGAGCAAAGATGATTAGATTATATTATGATATACCAGTAGAAGGACATAGAGGACAGTAGAAGATAGTGGAGTTAGTTACTCAAAACTTCTAGTAGCTAGGAGTAACTAAGGAGATAAAACAATATGTAGAAGGGTGTGATTTTTACTAGAGAAACAAAACTATACAGAACAACCAGTAGACAAATTAATGCCCAATTTTATATCTGAGAAACCTTAGATACATATATTAGCAGATTTTATCACTAAACTACCATTAGCACAGGGATATGGCTCAATCTTAGTGGTGGTAGATAGATTAACAAAAATAGTCTATTTTATTCCTACTACAGAGAGAACATTGGCAAAAAGGCTAGTTAGGTTATTTAGAGATAATGTGTAGAAGTTTCATGGGTTACCTAAAAGTATTATCTCAGACAGAGAACTCCAGTTTGTAGCAGAATTGATGAGGGAGTTGAATAAAATGTTAAGAATCAAAAGCAAGATGTCAACAGTGTTCTACCCTTAGACAAATAGACAAATAGAGAGAGTTAATCAGGAGTTAGAACAGTACTTAAGAATGTTCATTAACTATAGGCAAGAGTAGTGGCCAGACTGGTTAGGAATAGTAGAGTTTGTATACAACAATAAAGCACACTTGAGTATAAAGATATCCCTCTTCAAAGCAAATTATAGACAAGATCCTAGAATAGAGTTCAAAGTGAGAAAGAAAAAGAAGTATGAAGAAATAGAGAAATTTATGACAAAAATAAAAAAGATTCAGAAGAAAGCAAAAGCAGTATTAGAGAAAGTACAAGAAGAGATAAAGAAGTATATAGATAGGAAGAGAGCAAAAGTTGATAAGTATAAAATAAGGGACCTAGTAATACTAAGCACTAAGGATCTGAAATATCAAATAATTGGAAGAAGAATAAAGAAGTTGATAGAGAGATTTGTAAGCTTATACAAGATCAAGAAGATTATATCATTGAATGCAGTAAAACTAGAATTACCAAGTACTATTAAAATTTATCTAGTAGTAAATGTCAGTAGAATACATAGATATATAGAGCAAGTAAAGGGTTAAAGGAAGGAGCAACCAGCTCCAGTTATAATAGAAAAAGAAGAGAAGTGGAAAGTCAAGAGGATTCTGAACAAGTGATAAGTAAGAGGAAAAGACAAGTATCTTGTATAGTAGAAAGGATTCATAGTAGAATCCAATACTTGAAAAAGAAAGGAGAATTTAAAGAATACAAAGGAGACAATTAAGGAATTTGAGAAGGAATATCAATGAGATATAAAAGATATGAGAAGATAAAAGAGAGAAAAAGGAACATTTAGAAGAGAAGAATTACCAGGAAAGTTTATAGCAAAGAAATTATTTGGGTGGTTAGATAAGAGATATAATGAAGAATATTAGAGAAGACTTAAAAGAAACTAGAGATGATAGAAGGGAGGACAAGTTCAAGAAAGAAGAATATTGGAAACAATTCAGAAAGAGAAAAAAGAGATTAAGCAAAAAGGGTCAGAAATTAGAGAATAGATGGAAAAAAATAACAATGAAATAGACAATATAGTTGATCTATACTACAAGCTGTAAAGTCCTTGGGATAAGAAACCTTGAGAAGGAGGTGGTGTTGTGACTGAACAAAATAGCTAAGTTATTATTTATTTATTTTATTTTTTATTTTCTTATTTGGACTTACTATATAAAAAAGGAATATGGAAAAGTATTACATGGTATGTTACATGTCAGGGTGACATCACATAGTAGAGTCATATGATGAGTATAGGAAAGTAGTATATAGACCATGTAGTAGATATATAAGTAGTATACAGAAATTGAACAAGAACTTTATTAAGTTCTTTTTGTCAACTTAGACTAGGAGTGGAACTAAGTTATCTTGGCTACATTCTTATAGCTAGATGGTATCACAAATGGCCACTTACTGATTTGTGATTGATTTATTGTATAATCAAAGAGCTCAAAAAAGCAAAGTTAGACAAACAGCAAAAGATATTGTTAAGTCTGAGGTTTATCCCCAGACATATAGTTCTTAAATACATAATTGTGGTAGTCTGTGTACTAGGATAGTCTACCACATGATCACTACCTATTGTTCTACATATAGGAGTGCTATTGTTCTTATAATAGAGATAACCTAACCATCTTAGGGCAGTTCTTTGTTCTATTCAAGAACAGATAATAATCTATAGATAATAAATCAATGTTATGTACAAACATTGAAGACCTTGTATCTCTATGGAATCTTATTGCCTCAGGATCTATTTATAGCTAAAAGAAGCATATTGAAGAGAGCTTCACAATGGTTATTGAAGCAAATGATTATGTCAAGCAGTTCCTGAGATATTAGCAATTTAGTATTTGATGGCTTGGTAATTGCCAACTGATCTGCTGATAACTTGGTGAATACTAATTGCCTTGAGATGTTTTTGGTATTGTTTGAAAGGTCTTCTTAAGGGCTTTTAGTAGCCATTGAGATTATTAAAATTGGTTGAGTATTCCTAGAGTTATGGTCCAAATGAAGTTTGTAACAGATACTATTTTTACAAAATATATATTAAAATTATAGACAAAATAAGAACAGTAAGTACATAGTACATAGTATATAGTATATAGTACATAGATGTTTTGAATAGTTAGTATCTAAATTAAACTATTTTCTCAGCTACTAAAACCTTTGATTATCACTAAATTTTATCTTTTTAACAAAAACCAGTCTCTCTTGTATCTTTTACTTGTGTAACTTCATCTCACAAAAGTATCAAATCTAAAAAAGCCCCTATCAAAAAAGAAAAGTCTCAGATTAGTGGTCATCAAGCAAGCTCAGAATTTTACAGATGAAGATACTATCATGCTTGTGTATCTGATAGATAATCATAAGCCTATTGGTTATCAAGGATGGTTAGCACTTGAAAAGGAATATAATAAGTGGGCAAAAACCAATAGTTCAGTCTTATCTAGCTTGTTGATAAAGCTGGAGAAAAACCTACTAGAGATGAAGAATAACCTTTATTATATATTAGAATTTTCAGCATCAATTATAAATGCATTCAGAAAGGTAGCACTTTTCCAGTCAATAATAATGACACCAGATTTTCCAATATTTTTGATCAGAGAGACAAAGACAAGTTAAATATAGAGATTAAGAAAATAAAGAATAAGCAGAAGATACTACTTCCAATAACTACAGTAGTTAAAGGATTCAAGACTAATTCTTTGGTTAAACCAAAACTATATTGTAAATCAAACCTATTTACTCAAGTTACCAAAGCAATGTTAGTATTGGAATCATTTCTTGATCTAAACAAGACAAAGGAGTAGAATCAAGAGTGAACAGTCTATAAAATTGAAAAATTACAAGTTCAATTCTTATAGACAGAGATATAAGATCTTTGAATATAGTATATGAACTTACAAGAAAAGTATATGGATGCAGCATAGTATACTAATGTATTAGTACAAGGTTGTGAAAACTTAGGGCTCAATCAAGGTAGTTGTTCAAGAAAAACTCAATGGAGTTCTCTATTGGATTGTACTAGCTACTTATACAAATATCTATTGGTCTATATGCCTGTCTCCCACAATCACATAACCTTTACTATTACAAACTTCATTTGGACTATAACTCTAGGAATACTTGACCAAATATTTCAAAGCAATCAGTACTCACTGAGTTATTAGCAGATCAGTCAGCAATTACTAAGTCATCAAACACTAAATTACTAATATCTCAGGAACTGCTTAACATAATTGTTCACTTCAATAACTATTGTAAAGCTTTCTTTAATGCACTTTTTTTGGCCATGAATAGACCCCAAGACAATAAGATCCTATAGAGATAAAAGGTCCCCAATATTTGCACATGACACTAATCTTTATCTATAGATTATCATCTGTCCTTGAATAGGACAAAGAACTGTCCTAAAATAGTTAGGTTATCTCTATTATAAGAATAATAGTATTTCTATATGTAGAACAATAGGTAGTAATCATATAGTAGTCTGTGCATCAGAACAGACTACTACAATTATGTATTTAAGAACTGTATATCTAAGGATAAATCTCAAACTTAATAACATCTTTTGTTGCTTGTTTAACTTTGCTTTTTTGAGTCTTTTGAATATCAAATCTCTCAATTACAAATTAGTAAGTGGCCATTTGTAATACTTACTAATAACTATATATCTTACATAATCTTTCCCACTCTATTTATATCTTTCCCATATTATATTCCTGAATATTTCCTATTAAATTAATGAATGCATAAGAAATAGTTTCTTTTTTAAGACTTATCTTATAACATAATGTTTTACAGTACAAGCTGAACATATATTAAGTCTTAAATCAACACTAACATTATCAACATCATTACTCCTTCTCTTTAAGTAGCAATTCTCTTTTAAGCCCTCTTCTAACAAAAAATAGAAGTATTATTCTTGCAAAAGAGGTAAACACATCCCAAAAAATAGCAGTTGTAAGGGAATTATACCAAAGTCTACTCCTAATACACTAGTGGTGGTGTACCAGAGTGATCCTGCAACTAATTAAATTACAATTACCTTATATTTAATTAGTTGTCTACTCCTGCATTTCTGTCCCTGATGGCTGAGATATCCTGTAGTCAAGGGAACTTGTATATATAGTGTAGATTACCCTCTAAAAGTCTCATTCTATTCTCTGAGGTTTCTTCTAGAAGTGAGTTGTAATACATTCCAGACTTATATATATACTGAGGTTTCTTCTGGAGTTACTCTACTTTAGTTACTCTTATAGCAGTAGTATAGTGACTTAGCCTGAGATAACTTAATCATACTCCAAGTCCAAGTTGACAAGAAAAACTCAATGGAGTTTCCATTCAATTCTATATACTACTTATATTTATTACATAGTCTATGCACTACTTTTCCCACACTCATTATATAACTTTATTATATGATATCATTTGACTTTGTAATATATTATCCATAATATATCATGTGATACTTTCTCACACTCCTTCTTGTATAGTAAGTCCAAATAAGAAAAGAAAAGAAAAGAAAAATAAAATAATATCTTAGCTGTTTTGCCAAGTCATGACAAATAGTGTCAATGATAGTTCTTCTATAATGGTCTTTTCAAATTTGGATATAGAATACAGTATTTGTAAGAGAATTGCACTAAAGTCTACTTCTGACATACTAGTAGTAGTATACCAGAGCAACCCTACAACTAATTAAATTCCAATTATCTCATATTTAATTAGTTGTCCACTTCTACATTCCTGTCCCTGACTGCTGAGATATTCCATAGCTAGGGGAACTTGTATATAGTATAGATTACCCTCTAGGAGTCTTATTCTATTCTCTGAGAAATCTTCTGGAGGTAAGTTATAACATACTCTGGACTTGTATATATACTGAGAAATCTCCTAAAGTTACTCTACTCTAGTTGCCCTTATAGTATTTAACTCTAATATCAAGTAGTATTACATATCTACTATTTGTAAATGAAAGCAAAAAATACAATCTTGTCTACAAACCTGTCTAAATACTATATTATGTCAAACTTGTTCATTATCAGACACCCTCTATATTAGTATATAAGTATTTTGAATCTGATTTATACCAACCAAATATGTCTGAAGATTTACAAAATATATACAGGTTTTCAAGAGATGGTGCTGGTGCTTTGAGAAAGAGATATAGTTAGCTAAATAAACCTTGAATAATCCTCATTCCCCATTCTACAGTTTGCTAGTATGAAATTAATCATTGGTTAATAGTAAAAATATACTCCTGAGCAGCAGGATCAATTGAAACTTGCTGACTACTCTTTAGAGAAGCCCAAATTTTGTTTACAATAGATTAATTACCACAAGGAAATACTATATCTGAAATAAGATAAAATCCATTAGGTACAGATATATAAAGTTGTTGATAAATTGAATAGGTAATTTGTATATCATGCCAGCTTTTGGGTGCATTAAAAACAGCCATAAAAATATTTTCTAGTATAACAATCAGTTATTTTACTAATACAATACTCAATAAACTGACCATCTGGTAAAATTATTAATATTATGATCAGTTTTCTAGCTATTATATGTTGTATTTTCTATTTCAGGATTATAGAATGTTTGTACTGAAAGTGATAACCTATTGATTGTAGTTATATTGATGTAAGAGTAACCAAAGTAGAGTAGTCTCTAGGAGAATCTTTAGTAATATTCCACTCCTAAATATATTACAACTTACCTCTAGAAGAATCCTTAGAGTTTAGGATGGGGCTTCTGGGGGTGTACTCTACAATCTATATACTATTACAGTCTATCTGTCTCTGATTCTACAGTTCAGGAGCAAGAGTTGCCAAGTTAAGCAAGAGGCAATTAAATATTACATAGTAATATCTAATTAGATGCAGGGTCATTCCAGAAGGTTGGTCTAGTATTCTAGGGGTAATGCTGGTAGGGTTTTCTTATAATTAAGTTCTATTATAGTGATAAATATATGGTTTTTCTGGCTATGCCAAAGTTACTACCATGGTGTACTATTGTGAGAATCTAGAAGTAGCTCTTGTTGTTGTAAATAGAGACAGTTAAAGTTCTGGTATTGCTACTAAGCATTTTGTGTTTGAAGAACACAGTAGTAAACTATAAGAGCAGCTATATAATATACAAGCAGTATCTTGTCTTTAAAATAATTGAGAAGAGGACATGTTGTATATACAATGTGTTGAATGTATAATGTGACAGTGTGACATTATACCTAAAAAAAGTTTATAGAAATCAAATTTATTCTAAATTTTTTCAGACTGAAATTTTATATATATATTACATTCTTAGATTTTCTTAGATTCTTATAGAAAATTATCTACTACTAATATCTGTTTATAGCAGTCAATTGTCTATAAGTCTATTTGAGTATTCTTCTTTTATACTTTTTTTTTAGATTAGTTCTCTTTTAGATTGAAGTAGTATTTGTTCTTTGATCTTAATCTTTAGGAATCTTTATCAGTAGTCACTACTGATATTAGCCAGTTATAATTATTGAAAGTAATAATTCAGTCTTTTCATCCTCTCTCCTGAGCTCTTTTCTATTTATTATAAGCTGAATATCCAGTTATAACTGTTATCTCTAAGATAATTAGTCTTATAGTGATCATCTAGAAATAAGTCTTTCTCCTACTTGTCATGTTTTTATTTGTCACCTAAAGGGTTTATCATAATAGTATAAACTGAAGGCAAGGTTATTCTACTTCTTTGTTATTATTAACACTCACTCCAGACATTTACAATATATCTAGACTTGAGATATCATAACTTAGCCAAATAGCTCAGTCAATATTTATTTTTATTTATTTTTCATTTCTTTTGATTAGATAATTAATGGACACATAAGATAGTATGACTCAAAAGAGTTATATGGAACTTGGTAAATAGTTGTAAATACCAAATATATATTAGTATAGGATAATTAAATAGAAATTCTCTTAAGTTCTTCTTGTTAACTCACACTAGGAGTGTAGTTAAGTTATCTTAGGCTAAGTTACCATAGAAAAGTAATATGATCTTATTCTTCAATTACTTAGCTTAGGGTTTTAAATCTTGTATATATGCTTATTTATTTCTTTTAGTAATATACTTATAATTTCTACTTCTTTTCTATGTTTACTCTCTAGACTCTAGAGTGCACTTTCATTTATTCCTACTTCTATTCTATTCTAGATATACTCTGGTACTGGATTTGTTATACTGATAAAAAAATAATTCTAGTCCTAAGCCCAAAGAGAGGTACAGCTAAGGTAAACAGTATGGTAAGTATTGTAAATGAGATACAGTATCACAGGGTATTATTATAGTATGATAACATAATTCTAGTAAATTATGATACCCAGGAGTTAAAACAATACTTATAAAAGGACCCTACCAATGGTATCCCTTAAATACTAGTTTAACTCTCTAGAATAACTCTATGACTGATTAAATATTACTATGTAATATTAAATTACTTTTAGTCCACTCCTAAAACTCCTGACTCTAATAACTAGGATTGTAGAAACAGGAACATATAACTAGCAGATGTATATATAATGTAAAGTATCTTTCTAGGAGTTTTGTAGTAACTTAGCCTGAGATGACTTAATCATACTCCTAGTCTGAGTTGACAAGAAAAACTCAATAGAGTTTCCATTTGATTATTGTATACTACTTGTACACATTTTGTATTTACTCTTGTTTGGAGATAAGTTGTAATCTATTATTTGAAGTATAATCTTAACTAAGGATTCTCCTAGAGAACTCTATTTTAGTCACTCTTATAAAAGATTAGAATCTCTCAATAAAGTTTTAAATAGCTATAATAGATGGCCATTGTCAGATTTTTTACAAAATCCAAAGATATAGTGCTAATTATATTAATAGTTTGAGGCTAAAAAGGAAGTATTTTCTTATGTCTAAGGTAATACTAGTAATTATATAATAATCAAGTAATATTAATTAGAAATCAATTGCTGTAGGCTCTGACAGCTAGTCCTAGGTTATATTTCTTTGCCTACTTTAACCCTTTATATACTTTGTTTCTAAATATCTCTTTCTATAGATATTTCCCAGAACATAGTTGGTACTCTGGGCTTTCTGCACCACCACCTATAGAAGTTTACTGAATGACAAAACATCTCCAAAAACAACATTAATATTGCTCTTGCTACTCTGACTGCTTAACTATAATAGCTTATATAGCTAGTCTTGAACTTCTCTTGAACCTCTGTCATAAATACTTCTCTACTACCTATACTACCACTCTCTCTATTGCCTTCTCTTGCATCCACCTCTTCTTATTTGCAAGTTTAGCCAAAACTCCTCTTGCTTCTAGACTTCAATAGAGAACATAACTATAGACAAATATTTCTCAACTCCTGTTCTCTGTATATTGTAAGGGCAACCAAAGTGAAGTGGACTCAAGGAGAATCCTTAGTATTATTATAGTTTGTAAAATCTGTTACAACTTACCTTTAGAAAAATCCTCAGAGATTAGAATAAGGCTCTTGGGATATACTTTATAATATATATACTACTACAGTCTGTCTATTCCTGATCCTATAGTCCTATCAGCTAGGATCAGGAGTTGCCAAGTTGAGCTAGAGGTAATTCAATATTATATAGTAATATTTAATTAGATGTAAGATTGCTCTAGAAGATTGGTCTAGTATTCCAGAAATAGCATTGGTAGAGTTCTCTTATATACATATGGCTGGTTCTAGATCAGTTTGACTTAGAATCTTCTAGATACTAATATTCTTTAAAAGTGAATATGCTGTAAAATGGTCCAAAAACCTCTTTTATCAGAAAACAGATACTAGTATCTTTCTTCTTTAGGTCTAGTTAACTTTTGAATAGCATTTCCAGACTTAATTTTTTTCTGTCAATACAGAGGTAAATACTATCAATACTCTGGAAGGCTTCTCTTACTATTAGAATAACCAGATAGTAGAGGACTATCTAGACTTCTTTTAATCTCTTATCTTTAATACTAGCTATACTAATCTCCAGACCTTGGTTATCAAGTTTTAGAGAAAACTAAGGGTCAGCATTCAAAATCAGATCATAACTATGCTAGTAGACCACCCTAGCAACATAGACTTAGAAGCTTAGTATGAGATTACTAGAAGAATTGACTAAGTTTGTCTAGTAAATAAGGCCTTCTAGTCTAACCAACAATTACTATCTCTTAGATTTGCTTTCATGTGTTTTTCTTCTCTGTTAGTTATTTGCCCTCTTTCTCTAGTAGTTTCCTCTCTGCTGGTCTCACTCCCATTACCTTTCTCTAAATTTGCTCTCCCCAGCTTTATCAATAGTTATAGATGTTAATGTTATTCAGAAATTGTACCTCTTGCCTCCAAAAGGCTGTTATTGCTGTGGAGATATCAACTACTTGGCAAAGAACTATCACTACTGCCTGGATATCAGGCTACTGACAATAGATCTACTGTCCCTCAAAGACTCTGTTTTGGAAGAAGAGAAATCTCTAATCAAAAAGGATTTTGTATAGAGTAGCTGGCAAAAAGTGCACCCTAGCCATCTCTAGTAAATAGGTTTAGTATATTTGGCATAGAAGAAAGTAATACAAGTATAGTATTACAACCTAGATGGCTTAACTCAGATTTACAAGAAAAGGAGCTTTTAAGACAAAGAGTAGAGAAGAGTTTAATTAGTTTGAGTATGAAATAATACTATATAAATTGTCTGTCTATATAGCTTCTGTATAAGGATTTGGTAATATATGATTACTCTGTCCTTAGTAAAAAGTCTAAGAAAAAATAAATAAATTATAGAACAAGAAAAGAGTACGTTATATTAATAGTACATATGGTTTAAGAAGTTAAAGACAGTTAATATAAGAGCAACTAGAGCAAAGTAACTCTAGGAGAAACCTCACTCTATAAATATACTCTAGAGAACATTACAGCTTATCTCCAGAAAAAGCCTCAGAGAATAGGACAAGGCTTCTGGAGGGGTATTCTATACTATATATACAAGTCTATTTATCTTGGAATATTTTAATGGTTAGAGTAATGTCACAAACTTCATTCAGACCATAACTCCAGGAATACTTGACCAATTTTGACGATCTAAATGGCCACCAAAAGGCCTTGAAAAGATCTTTCAAAAAGTACCAAAAATGTCTCAAGGTGATTAGTATTCACCAAATTATCAGTAGATCAGTCTGTAATTACCAAGTCACCAGACACTAAATTACTGATATCTCATGAACTGCTTAATGTAATCATTTGCTTCAATGACCATCATGAAGCTCTCTTCAATGTGCTTCTTTTGGCTATAAATAAATCCCAAGGCAATAAGATCCCATGGAGATACAAGGTCCTCAATATTTGTATATAATACTAATCTTTACCTATAGATTACTATCTGTCCTTAAATAGAACAAAGAACTGTCCTAAGACAGTTAGGTTATCTCTATTTTAAGAACAATAGCACTCCTATATGTAGAATAATAGATAGTGATCATGTGATAGGCTGTCCTTGTGTACAGACCACCACAATTATATATTTAAGAACTGTATATCTAGAGATAAACCTTAAACTTAACAATATCTTTTGTTGTTTGTCTAACTTTACTTTTTTGAGTACTTTGATTATGAAATCAACCAATCACAAATTAGTAAGTGGCCATTTGTAATATAAATAGTATAAAAAGGTTTATGTAATATATATATAGTTCTTAGTAAGAGTTATATAATTGTAGTATCACAAATGGCCATTTACTGATTTGTGAGTTGATGATTTAATAATCAAAAAGCTTAAAAAAGCAAAGTTTAGACAATAGCAAAAGATGTTGTTAAGTCTGAGATTTATCCTTAGACATACAGTCCTTAAATACATAATTGTGGTAGTCTATGCACCAGAACAGCCTACTACATGATCATTATCTATTGTTCTACATATAGGAGTGCTATTGTTCTTATAATAGAAATAACCTAACCATCTTAGGGCAGTTCTTTGTTCTATTCAAGAACAGATAATAATCTATGAATAAAGATTAGTATCATATGCAAACATTGAGAACCTTGTATCTCCATGGGATCTTATTGCCTTGGGATCTATTTATAGCAAAAAAAGCACATTGAAGAGAGCTTCACAATGGTTATTGAAGTGAATGATTACATTAAGTGGTTTCCAAGATATCGGCAATTTAGTGTCTGGTAACTTGGTGATCACTGACTGATCTACTGATAACTCGGTGAATACTGATCGCTTTGAGATATTTCTGGTGCCTTTGGAAAGGTTTTCTTAAGGGCTTTTGGTGGCCACTTAGATCGTTGAAATTGGTCAAGTATTCCTAGAGTTATGGCCCAAATGAAGTTTGTGATATATAAAAGATAAGTATATAGACCAACAGATATTTGTATAAGTAGCTACTGGAATCTAACAAAGAACTCTATTGAATTCTTTCTGAACAATCACCTTGATTGAGCTCTAAGTCTTTATAACTATATACTAATATGATCATTGAGACATAACATTATTATAATAGAAAGCAAACTCCCCAAAGTTCTGTCTGTTTTTCAGAGCACTTCTAGAGAGGAGTTTTATTATAGATATATTATGAAATTCTCTGGACTATTTCTATGAGGTCTAGATAGTGGTGGTCACAGCTACTACTCTGCTACTTGAGTAGTATACATGAGTCTATAACTATCATAATATAGCCAAAACATATAGTATAACTATTGGGTTGAGCTAACCCTAGGACTAAGTTGTTTTTTATTTAGGATAAACAAAGAGAACTTAATAGAGTTCCTTTTAGATTTGGGCTATTACTTATATCTTTTATATATGGTCTGTACTACTAACCCTAATCTACTAATGATCTAATAGAATTTACTAGAATATTTCTTGACATGTGACCTATGTGATATAACTGATCATGTGACTCCTCTATTATCTAATTATAAGAAAAGAAAAGTAAAAGATAAAAGAATTAAAAAAATAAAAGTTACTATAGCCAAGATAACTTATAACAAAACAGCTAAGTTATTATTTATTTTCTTTTTCTTTTAATTAGGTGATTGGTAAATATATGAGAGAAAACAACTTAGAAGAGATGCATGGGACTTTGTAAATACAAGTAAATACAAAATGTATATAAGTAGTATACAATAATCAAATAGAAACTATATTGAGTTTTCCTTGTCAACTTAGGCTAGGAGTAGTTCTAAGACATCTCAGTCTAAGTTCTTACAATGACTGGGTATCTAGTAGTTATATCTAAGGAGTTAAACTTGCTTCTTAAGCTGAATTATAGTATAGTTTTTATGACAAGAATTACTTATATTGCCTAAAAAGACTATCTAGCATAACATTGGAGAACTGGACTAATGTTCAGGTCTTCTTAGAGTTTGTTAACTTTTACAAACAGTTTATACAAGACTTTTCAGCTATGGCATACTCTCTCTTTGACCTCACCTACTCTGATCAAGTCTAGACATAAACTGATAAGGAATAAAAGGCTTTTAATGCTCTAAAGATAGTGGTGACTGTAGCAACTTAGTCTAAGATAATTTAATTACATTCCTAGCTCAAGTTGACAAGAAGAACTTAATAGAGTTTTTATTTAATTGTCTTATATTACTTATACACATTTAGTAATTACAATTGTTTACCAAGTCCCATATATCTCTTTTGAATCATGCTGTCTTGTATGTCTGTTAATTACCTAATCAAAAGAAATTAAAAAAATGAAAATAAATATTGACTTGACTATTTTGGCTAAGTTATAATAGTGATCTCCATTCTAGTGTTAGTATTTCCATAAAACTTGAACTTCTTTAGAATTGAGACCAATAGCTTAGACTTTGCTACTGGAGCAGTTGTAAGGGGACATCCTAGGATTATACTTAGTGAGTGTTGATAAATCTATTTTTATCTAGGATTTGGATCTTTTAGTACATATCTAATCTTCTCTGTCTCTCTTTGGTCTAGTTTGTACTTGGTTGATAGTCTATAACTATATTAGGATATTTGGTATTGTTATATTAGTGCTTATGTAATTGTACATAGACTACCTCTAGTAGTATATATAGGAGCCTGTATCAGTAGATTTACCCTTATTCAAATATTACTCTAGCTTCTAGAATTCTTATTAGCTTTCTAGTATGACCTCTAGCCTTGAGTCTAATATTGCCCTTACAGCAGTCTTGTTACAACAGTTGTCCATAGATGGTAAGTGGTATCCAGTGGCCTTCTATAGCAAGTTCTTGTTTCCAGTTAAGTAAAACTACAAAATCTATGATAAGAAGATATTAGCTATTATCCAAGTTCTAGAAGAGTAGAGATACTCTCTTAAAGGAGCAGCTCATCTGGTAGAGATCTAGATGGACTACAAAAATACTATATAATAGTATTATGCTATAAGCAAATTTTGTATGAAAAGTAATATTTGATATACTTTATAATGACAGATTCTTGAGAAGAATTTGCTCTAGAACCTATTATATATATATTCTTAGGCAGAAGTAGAGTTGATGACCAGTCTAGAACAATACCAAAAGTAGACATAGCTTACTACTAAGACTCAAGAGACAAGAGCAATAAGCTGACATCAGGTTATAAGAATATCTCTGATAAAACTGCAATCTAGAACTACTTATAGATAATCATAGTTCAATATTGTTACAGGATCTCTGTTCTATCTTGACTGGTCAAAAAGAGCAAACTTAGAACCAGAGATAAAACTTACAAATAAGCATTGATTTTATCAGTACCACTTTATTTTCAGATAAGATATATTGGTTATCACTCAGTATCATGACTTGGCAAAATGGCTAAGTCATTATTTACTTTACTTTACTTTACTTTTTTTATTTGGACTTACTATACAAGAAAGGAGTATAGGAAAGTGTCACATGACAGGATGTCACAGTGTCACATCATATGATAGAGTTATATATGATGAGTATAGGAGAGTAGTATACAGACTATGTAGTAGTTGTATAAGTAATATATAGAATCTAATAGAAACTTTATTGAGTTCTTCTTGTCAACTTGGACTTGGAGTGTAATTAAGTCATCTCAGGCTAAGTTGCTATACTCAGAAGGGTACAATCTCTTAGTTGAAGTTACTAGATACTTGATAGATAGTCGGAACACTAACTAAGTTCAGAGAGAAGAAAAATGAATAAACTAAAAAGGAGAAAGAAAGTTCTAAAAGAACTACATCTTGAGTATGTGTTATCTTTGATGGGAAGATTCTAGGAGAAGGATACATCATCTTAGAAGTTGAAGACTTAGTATAAGAGAGAAATTAGATTGAAACCAAAAGTAGTAATAATTTTTATTATTATTTTATTTCATTGAGTCTCTGTAATTTGTAATATTTAATATATAGTTCTAGGAGCAGATAGAATGGCAACAAGAAATTATCTTGGTATATGCCTCTATCTCTATTACCTCTGGAATTGTTTGAACATGGTATATTTTAAGTGATAACTTTGGAACCAATATAGTGTTAGGATCAAAACATAGAATATATCAAGACTTAATCTAAAACCAAATTGCAGATTCAACTCAGGCAGACTTTAAAGAGGACAGTGAGCTAAAAAAGCTTGGCTAGATGCATACTTGAATTGCATTACATCCATAAGGTTTGGTATTGGAGATATAGACAAGAGAGCAACTGAGTATAAAGTCTAGGGGAATTAACTAACTGTATTTTCTAGAGGAGCTTTTGTCACAGTATATAAAGATTGATACCTTAGAGAGGATATATGATATAGATCTAGAGCAACCTCATACTTGTTTGACACCAAATAACAATAAAACTTATATAAAGCTGCATATAATTTCTAATATCCCTATTTAATCTCCCATTTCAATTTCATCCTCTCAAACCTTTAGTATACAACTGGGAGCTAGTATTATGCCTTATTGTCTGTTCCAGTGAGCAATTCCTTTTTGCATTCTTTCAGTATGTTCAATATAATGAAGCTGTCTGTGACTCTGGATGATCTTATACCAGAATAGAAATCAAAACCCCTGCCATCACTAATTATCATTGATGGAGAAAAGAAATAGGAAGCAGAGGAAATTCTGAATAGTTACTGGTATTGGAGAAGGTTTCAGTTCTTGGTAAAATGGAAAAAATACAGTAGAGAGCATAACTCTTAGGAGATAGTCTCTGATATTTCTGCTCCTGATCTCATTATAGAGTTTTATCACAAGTATCCTACCACTCCTAGGTACATTTACTACATGGACTTTAATATAATTTTTAAGTCTAGAACAATTACTTTGAGATATAACAATCTTAAAGAGAGGAAAGTATAGTACTGGAGAGAGGAAAAAGCAAAGAGTATAAGAGCAACCAGAGTGGAGTAACTCCAGGAGATTCCTCAGTATATAAACAAAGTTTGGAGTATATTACAACTTATCTCCAAAAGATTCCTTAGAGAATAGAATAAAACTCTGAGAGAATAATCTATACTATATATACAAGTTCCTCTAGTTATGGAACATCTCAGTGGTCAGGGACAGAAATACAGGAGAGGGCAACTAATTAAATGTGAAATAATTGGAATTTAATTAGTTACAGGGTTGCTCTGGTATGCTACTTACTAGTGTGTCAGGAGTGGACTTTGGTATAGTCCCCTTACAAGGAGGGGAGAGATGACAAGAGTACAGTATATGAAGTGTAGAAAAAGGGATACAATAGAAAAAAGAGTACCAGAATGAGAAAGGAGGGAAATCCTATATCTAGAATGTAAGACAGGAAAGAAAAAACTGTAGTAGAACTAAAGAGTAGTGGTGTGTCCCATAGAGGAAAAAGTGCAGCAGAGCAATATATAGACAAAAGTTCTAAAAAGTACAGCAACAAGAGAGGATAATCAAAGGGATATTAGAAGAACATTCAAAATGTTAAGAGAAGTATGGCTAAACATTGGAGTAGAGAAAGTAGATATACATGAAGGCATAATGGTAAAAGTGCTCTTAAATAATGGTATAACAGAGATGTTTATAGACAGAAAGATAGTAGCAAGGAATAGATTTAAGCTATAGAAGTTAGAAAGACCCATAGTAGTGAAGAACATAAATAGTATGAATAATGGCAAAAAAGCAATTACATACCAGGTAGAGGTGAATATGTACTATAAAAGTTTCATAGAAAAAATAAGAATGAATATATATAATTTGGGGAGAACAGATATTATACTAGGTATGCTATGGTTGCAAGTATACAACTCTGAGATAAATTGAAAGACAGAGAAAGTTAAAATGACAAAATGCCTACTAATCTATGGAAGGAGTATAGTAGTAAAAGAAGATATAGAGAAAAGGAGAAAAGTAGGGAGAAGAATCAGAACAATAGAAAAATTGGATAGAGATGAATGGAAAATGTTAATGAAGGAGAAATTTGATAATGAAGTTGAATTATATAAGAAAAAAGTAAAAAAGATGGTGTCCCAGAGATTTCACAAGTAACTTAAAGTATTTAGGAAAGCAAAGTCAAAAAGGATGCTAGTAAGAAAACCTTGGGACTATACAATAAATCTAAGAGAAGATTTTATGCCAAGAACAAGAAGGACATATTTAATGTCAAGAAAAGAAAAAGAGAAATATTAGGACCAATAAAACTTTGCAAGAAAATTTTGCTAGCAAAGATATGGATTTAACCTTAAGGGGTGAACCAGTCTCTATACTGACCCTCAGTCAACCTTTATCTTATTAATAGAAAGTTCAGATAGAAGGAAAGGACAGAGATTAGAAAGTTCAAGAGTTTAGTGAAGTTTTGCCTATGAGAGAACAAAGCTAGTATATACTGATTAATTTGGATATACTACAGATATGCTGACTAATCTGTCTAGGATCCTCTACTAGATTTGGAGATTACAACTAAAAGTGTAACAGAAAGTAAGAAAATTTATAGAGGAGCAGTTGAGAAAAAGATATATTAGACTCTCAAAGTCATCCTAGACTTCACCAGTATTCTTCATAGGGAAAAAGAATAGAAAAAAAAGAATGGTATAGAATTATTGATATCTGAATAAAGAGATAGTCAAGGACAACTATCTATTACTATTGATTTTGGACTTGATTAATACTATGGGTATAAAGAAAGTGTTTACAAAGATAAATCTGAGGTAGGGGTATAATAATGTATAAATAAAGAAAGAGGATGAATGGAAGACTGTATTCACTATATATCTAAAGGTATATAAACTTACAATTATATTTTTTGGTTTCATATACTTGTCAGCAACTTTCCAGGCAATGATAAATGATATTCTTAGAGACTTTATTGATACTGGAAATGTAGTAGCATTTATGGATGATATATTGGTAGGAACAGAGGATGAAAAGAAGTATGAGGAGATAGTAGAGAAAGTGTTAAAGAGAATAAAAGAGAACAACCTCTATATAAAGCCAGAAAAATACATTTGAAAAGTCAAAGAAATTGACTTCCTTGGACTGATAATAGAGGCAGAAGGAATTAAGATGCAGAAAGAGAAAGTGGTAGAAGTTCTTGAATGACCTAGACATAAGACAGTCAAAGATATACCAGAAGTTTCTAGGATTGGCAAATTACTACAGGTAATTTGTAAAATATTTTGCTAAGTTAGCCAAACTGTTGCACAAATTGGTCAGGAAAAATGAAAAGTAGAATTGAGGAGAGGAGCAGAAAGTGATGTTCAAGGAATTAAAAAGGATGTTTACAATAAGACCAGTGCTAGTAGTGCCTGACTTGGACAAGGAAATAAGAGACAGATGTATCAGAGCATGTAACAGAAGGAGTATTATTGATAAAGTATAAGGACAAAAAGTGGAGACCAGTAGTTTTTATCTCAAAGTCATTGAACAAAGCAGAAAGGAATTACAAAATTCATGATAGAGAGATATTAGTGGTCATTAGATGTCTAGAGGAGTAAAGGTATTTACTAGAAGGTATATGAGACAGATTTGAGATCTGGAATGATTATAAAAATCTCAAATATTTCATAAACAGTCAGAAGTTAGACAGATGTTATGAGATAACTCCCAAAAAGGAAACTATTTCTTGCATATTCACCAACTTGATAAGAAACATCCAAGAATACAATACAGGAAAGATATAAATAGCATGGGAAGGATTATGTAAGATCTAGATAGTTCTTAGTAAAGGTCATATGATTGTAGAAAACAAGTATATAGACCAACCAATATTTGTCTAAGTATTTAGTAGAATCCAATAGAGAACTCTATTGAGTTTTCCTGAACAACTACCTTGGTTGAGCTCTAAGTTCTCACAACTGCACACTAACAACAGAAGACAAGTATAATAGACTTTATATTTATCAAGGTTTGACTTTTACCTGAAACATATGCCAGGAACCAGTATAGAATAAGTTAACAGCCTAAGTAGATGACTAGACTGGTGTGGAGAGAGATAATAGAGATAGAGTATTAGTAAAAAAGAAATGGTTAGAAGTAAGAGTGATACTGGTAATGGAAGTTGTAATTAAAAAAGTAGATCTGCTAGAGAAAATTAGAAAGTTAAAAGCAAAAGATAATAAAGTGATAAAAGTAGTAGAGAAAATAAAGTAAGCAGAAGTGAAGATGTTAAGAAATAAAGAATGGAGATAAGAGAATAGTCTAATATTGAGAGATAGAAAGGTATATGTACTATAAAATAAAAAGTTAAGGGCAGAAGTAATCTAGCTATACCATGACATACTAGTAGAAGAATATGGAGGATAGTGGAAGACAATGGAATTGGTCAATAGAAACTTTTGGTGGCCAAGAGTAATAAAGGAAGTCAAGAAGTATATAGAATCCTATAATACATACTAAAGAAACAAAAACCATACAGAGACACTAATAGGAAAGTTAATATCTAATATAGTACTAGAAAAACCCTGGAGTTATATATGTCAGTAACTAACTTAAGAACCTTAAGTTAGGGTTTAACTCAAGATAGTTCTTTAGGGTTAGAAAAGAACTTGATAGAATTTTTGCTTAATTTGTCACAAACTTCATTTGGACCATAACTCTAGGAATACTCAACCAATTTTAACAATCTAAATGGCCACCAAAAGCCCTTAAGAAGACCTTTCAAAAGGTACCAAAAACATCTCAAGACAATCAGTATTCACCAAGTTATCAGCAGATCAGTCTACAATTACCAAGTTACTAGATACTAAATCACTGATATCTTGGGAACTACTTAACATAATCATTTGCTTCAATAACTATTATAAAGCTCTCTTCAATGTACTTTTTTCAGCTATGAATAGAACCAAAGACAATAAAATCCCATAAAGATACAAGGTTTTCAATATTTGTATATAATACTAATTTTTATTTATAGATTATCATCTGTCCTTAAATAGAACAAAGAACTGCCCTAAGACAATTAGGTTATCTTTATTTCAAGAACAATAGCACTCTTATATGTAGAATAATAGGTAGTGATCATGTAGTAGGCTGTCCTTGTATACAGACCACCATAATCATATATTTAAGGACTGTATATCTGAGAATAAACCTCAGACTTAATATCTTTTGCTACTGTCTAAACTTTGCTTTTTTAAGCCTTTTGATTATTAAATCATTAATTCACAAATCAGTAAGTAGTCCATTGTAATACAATTGCAGTCTACTATATATACAAATACAATATTTGTTCTTGTATAAACTATAAGCTATTTATCAGCTACTAGTTCAACTCCAGTCTATATTCAATCTATTTATAGTACTTTGTCATAGTCAGGGCAACTCATGATAATATAATAGTAGATTTTATTATAAAGTTACCACTAGTACAGGGATATGATGCAATCCTGGTAGTATATGATAGGATAATGAAAATAGTATACTTTGCATCTACTACAGAAAAGACTTTGGTAGAGGAAGTGGCAAGACTATTCTAGAATAACATCTAGAAATTACATAGATTACCAGAAAGTATTATACCAGATAAAGGAGCACAGTTTGTAGCAGGAGTGAGAAGAGAGTTGAATCAAATGTTGGAGATCAATACCAAATTGTCAACAGCTTACCATTTATAAGTAAATAGTCAGATGGAAAGAATAAATCAAGAACTGGAACAGTACTTGAGAATGTTTATTGATTTTTGTCAAGAGCAGTAGCTAGACTGGTTAGCAATGGTAGAGTTTGTATATAACAATAAAGTACAAACAAGTACAAGAGTATCACTATTCAAGGTAAACAGTGGACAGGAACTACATATGGGATTTGAGATAAAAAAAAAGAGAAAGTTCAAAAGAGCAAAAGAGTTTGCAAAGAGGATAAAGGAAGTATATAAGAAAGTAGAAGTGGTACTGAAAAAGAGTCAAAAAGAAATAAGAAAATATGCTGATAGAAAAGAAGTGAGCCAGAGGAGTACAGAGTGAACTATTGGGTACTCTTGAGCACAAAAGATCTTAAGTTCCAAATAAAGAGAAAATGTTTAGAAAAATTGATGGAGTGATTTGTGGGTCCTTATAAGATAAAAAGGATCATATCAACAAATGCAATTGAACTAGAGTTACCAAGTACAATAAAAATACATCTAGTAGTAAATATCAGTGTTATAAAGTTCATTCAGACCATAACTCTAGAAATACTCAACTGATTTTGATGATCTCAATGGCCACTAAAAGTCCTTTAGAAGATCTTTCAAACAATACCAAAAATATCTCAAAATGATAGGTACCTGGTCTGATAGAAGAGATATATAGTGGAAAAAGATACTTAGAAACCAAGGGAGAACTTAGAGGATGCAAGAGACCTTGTTGAAAGATTTGAAGAAGAATATAGAGAAGAGTAAAGATAGGCAAGGAAAGAAGATTATAAAGAGTTTCATAGAGGAGAATTACCAGGAAGGTATATAGCAAAGACATTATATGGATGGGATAATAAGAGGTTTGATCAGAAATATTGAGGACAATTAGAAAGAAATTAAAGACATTGAAAGAGAGTATAATAGAAAAGAAGAAGAACATTGGAAATGATTTAGGAGAAACAAGAACAAGAACAAGAAATAGAGAGACTAAGGATAGAAGAGTGGAATAAAGAAGATGAAATAGACAACCTACAAGACCTATACAATGAATTATAAAGCCCTTGGGACAAGGACCTTGTAAGGGGATGGTACAATCCCTGACTACTCTAGTATTAGTAAAGAGAGCAGACTTAGAGTCAGAACAGTGAATAGCCCAGGAGTTCCAATCAATGTTGAAGTAAGGTATTCTACTGTATATCCACTAGTATATATATCTATACTAGCCAGTCTGTGCACATTGCCAAGGGAACATATGACTCATACATTACTAACTATATTACCTTATAAGACTACCTAGTACTAATGGGACAATGAGAACAAGAGAGAAGGGTTTATAGAGAAAGTAGCTGTATGGATCATAGAGTAAGCTAGATATTACTCACCCATACCAATACATTACTAAGCTCTTCTAGATATGACCACTGAAGTGTTCCCTTACAGACCTTCAAGAGAGAGGTACTGTCATAAGTCATCTCAACTATAACCAAGGATATGTATTTATAGAATGACAGACAAGGGAATCAAACTGGCAGCCTCTTGGCTGGTTGTAGAATACCATCAATGTAAATGAGAGCAAATAGTGTACTTGTATAAGTAGCTAGCACAATTGATTGAGAACTCCATCAAGTTCTCTTTGTAACCCTCAAAAACTTAGCTGCTGAGTCAACTCAACTTGAGTTGTACAACAAATTGAACTAGAGTCTATCTAACAATAAATACATTACTTTTATATCTAGGACTAGTGTACTAGAATGTTTGTTGTACTCATAGACTAATAGAATGTTAGAAACAGATAGAACTATCTAGAAAGTCCTATAGCAGTGTTCATCGGCTGAACTCAGCTTGCTTACTGAGGTACATCCTAGAATGTTCTACAGGTTCTGGAATCCTCAGCTAATAACAAGCTTAATAAAGCATACCAGGACATCGAGCACAAAGGGACAGACAAATTTCTACAACCTCACAATGTATTTTGCGGAGCCGGCTTTTCAACCATACTGTCAGACTCAGTTCCCGTGCGCGAGGTCTGCTTTGCCTCGAAATCCGGACAATTATCTTCCGCCCCCGTGTGCCCCAGCAGCTTGCGGATCCAGAATGGTAAAATGCTACCAGGGGATGACCCATCTTTCTGAATTCTCATAATTATTAGGAACGATCCTTCCTCCTGAAATCTTGCGAAGGAAGAAGGAAATTCCACTGAGCAAGATGTATGAAATGACACCTGCGATGGCTCCATATGCGATGCTGTTCAAAAGACAAGGTGAGTTGAAAGAATGAGCGATAAGACAGACTAGACAGACTTGTAGGTAAGGGGAATGATGATGAGAGTGAGGAAGGCGGGAGCGGCGTCGCCAAGGTAGTCCCAGTTAATTTCAACAACACTTTAGAATCTCGTGATAAGCATATACGTACATCGTATATCGTAGCCTGAAGAAACAGAACTCACTCGCGAATCATGAGAGAACCAACAATGACAAGGGCACTTCTTGTTGCCCAAAATGGGATAGAAGCGAAGATAGGGAAGAAGAATACAAAAATGAAGAACATGAATCCAGTTGTCACTGCTGTGAGACCTGTCTTGCCACCCTCTTTTACTTTCATGAGTTGAGGCATTTACAAGTCGAAAGCTAGAAAGACGCACAACCGATACCAGTTGCACTTTCAACTTATGCTGTAACGGGACTAGTACCCATGAGAGCACCCATGTTGATACTGAAGGCATCAATGCGATAGGCGATGGTGGAATTTTGAAAGTCAAGTGTGACAGGATCACGAAGGCCAGCAAATTGGACCATGAAGTATAGTGTGCCGGTGGTGTTTTTCAAGTCCGATGAGCCAAATTCGTCCGTCATGCTAATCAGACATACCGAGGATATCGACATAAAAGAACGTGATAAGAGCATACCAGACGTGACCTTTTCCATAAGCATACTAGGTACCTGCATCAGGTGGACACATTTGGTAGCGTAGGAAGAAACTCACGTCAATGGCGTTGCCGATTTTGTTGATGGGATGGAACGTAACAACTTTTATGAAGAAGTCAAACCTGTGGTCACCAAGCTCGGTGTGAGGGGAGTAGGAGACAGCTGTTGACCTGGCCAAGAGGTGATCGCCACGATGAGAATGCCGATTAGAATGATAAAGTAAAACTCTCACCCCTCCGGAAAGACTAATGCTAGTGCTTCACGATAAGGAACGATCCCAGATCCGTGAAATCCAACCACTGAATAGGAGGACTAGACCGTGAGCGCGTTATTTGTAACACAGCTATACCGGAAGAGTAAAGCTACTCACATAGGCATTGAGTCCCAACCCTGGGACGAGCTCTATGGGGAGATTGAAAAGAGCCCCCATAAGGAAGGAGAGAGCTGCGATTGCGGCAGCTGTGATGGTTAGTCTTGGCAAATTTCATTCTGACATGAAAGATAGCTGGAATCGAAGACGCAAAGATCTCTGGTGCACATGCAGGTTCCACCTGTATCAGAAAGGATCACAGCATTGACAGAGATCTGCCACACATTCATGATTGATAAAAAAAAGGTAGAGACGAACGATGTAGACCATGTTAAACTATCATATTCCGAATGGACTAGTTTCAAAACTGCTCACCCATGTCGTGAGACCTGCACGAAGTTCAGTCTGTGACAGTCGGTGAGGATGACAACCAGAATTTATCAAAACAGAATGCACACCGTGAAACGTAAACCACTACTACGTTTCTTGAGCTTTCCACAGCCTTCCAGCATAAACCACTTTCCAACAAACGACCGCGCAACCTTCGATTTTAGACCAACATCAGTCAGCACAAGGGGAAAGGGCATTACCGCATTATCGACTTTGGTAAACCATGGCTTTGGAAAATTAGAATCAAGCACTGCAGCTGGCTATCGAGCGCAAGAAGTTTTGGCCAGCTTTCGGTGATCGTGATTCCGGCTAGGAGCAATCATTTTAGCAGCTCGCATTGCAGCAATGTGGAGTTGCAAATCTCGATAATTTGTCTAAGAGTCTCGGAAGGTGCACTTGTCGATTTGAAATGAGGCTGACCATCGAATTAGCTATTAGTTCGAGGCTCTCGGAACGGATGGCCGTACTATTATTCCCATCCGGAAAATTTCCCATGTGGTACTTGAATAACACATTCACATTCCTTCGCATCGCCGAGTCTTTCAGCAGACCAGTGTACACATCCAGGGGACTGTGACACTTCCAGGGAAACCCAAGTAGAATCCACCGTAGTTTCCTGTAGTTCAGTCGTTGCGGTCTTTGGGTTAGAAGATGAAACAAACAACCATTTGAATGTCGCGCCAATCAACTGCTGTCAAGATCACCTCTCTGTCTTTAAGGGACAGTCAGCAAAGCGGATATACAGTGAGTCGACAATCTCATTTTTGATCACTCCGGTTTCAGGCATCCTGGCCAGTGTTTTTTTTTGTATCTACAATTTGTTACACGGTGCTCGATCGCAGTCCGTGATCCTGGCCAGTGTTGAAAGACGAGACGCATACAAGATGACTAATCAAGTGATATAAATAAATAGTACATTCCTTAGATACAACGACACACTAAATTAGTAGTATGACACTAAATTCCTACCCTTACAACCTAGAAATAGATACTCGGATAGGTATATAAGGACGACAGTATGCACTGTAGATTTAAGTAGAATTTTATCTATCTTATTTGAATAGCCCACCTTTCAGGTAAGACCTAGAGCTCATCCATTGCGCTGCATGGATGCTGCTCGTCGGCCAGTGCCGAATGTAATATTGTTACAATCTTGGGTCCGGTGTTCAGAGTACCAAAATATATGTATAACTAGGTTGAAGCTGAGGAGCTAACTCTGTGTTTACGGGAAGTCATCCATCCAATATCTACACAAAAGCTCGCACATATCACACTTAGGATCGGGTCTTATCATATTTCTAATCATATTCCTGATAAACAAGTCTCTTCTTTCATCAAATACCACAGGGACCCGCATCAAACTACCCCACAGCAAACCAGAGCCGTGCAGTACATGACAAGTCCAATCAGTCTACACGTACATATGGCTTGAGCAACAACGGCATTTGGTTTCCAGCCTTCCGGTTATTGATCAAGAAAGGCTTTTGCAAAACAGTCACATTTGTGCCAATCTCCTCAACAGGAACAGCGAGTTCAAATTCAAATGCTCGTACGAGTGTGAACAAGAGCGCTTTCAACCTACAAATTACAAGTTATTCATCAATATACTTTGTGAAATTAGAGCGGGAAGCGTACTCTACGAGAGAGAATCGATATCCAATACACGCATGCGGTCCACCGAGGAATGTCAGCATGTTGCCCCATACACCTGGAATGGCACTCGCTGCCTCATTAGACGACTCCCAACGCTCTGGTCTATCTCAGTCGCGATCGATCAGCAATTTTGATCAAGACACAGATTACACATACTTAAACTCCCGAGCATCTTCTCCCCATAATGCCTCCGACCGATTGATCGGCAGAATTGGGATAAGCACTATCTGTCCCTTGCGCACCCTACGTAGCACAAATCATTTCGTCATGTTCAATCTTCAAAAGTATGACAACTGATAGACTCACAATATGTTATCGCAAACTTTCCCTTTCTTATTAACGAACGGCGTTCCAAGTGGCACAACATCATCTTTCACAGCTACCTTCATCGTGCCAGTGACAGGCGAATGTGTCCGTAATGTCTCTCGCACCACTGAGTCGAGATACGACAGTGAATTGAGCTCATCCATGGTTGGATTATCCGACTGGATAGTGAAAAGTTCGTCGCGTAATTTGGTTTGGACATCGAAATGGATTGAGAGAGCATATAGTGCCCACGTTGCCGCATAGCTATCATGAGATCTGAGATCACAGAATCATGCCTAGGAGAGGATGGAATATACCTGCTGGTTTCGTGGCCAGCGATGAGGAACGTAGGGACCTCTAGAGTATATTCAGTTCCAGCCAATATATGGGAGGCAAAGAGACTTACGGGCAAGAACATCACGATCATTCATCCTCTGGCTCTCAGGAATATCGGTGGATAGATTAGCTTTAAGCAACAACGACAATAAATCTCTCTTTTTGAATTTCTCATCCTTGTCTCCGTTAGCCTCTGCTAACGCGGCTTTGCCCTCCTTCAATAACTGATTCCCAATTCGGTCCATGAGATCCCGTACTTGTTTTCTTGCTCCTTCGCCGGCGATGGGCTGATATTAGAATGAAACGATGTACTGGTGCTCCGATGAGCGAGGGCATGCTCACAACAGAGATCCCAAAAAATCCGAGTATAAATCGCAATGTGAGCATTATGCTCCGTACTTGTGTACTCGATACAACATGCAGCGCTTCGTTCAGTTCGTTGTTCTCTCCCGATAGCGAATTGAACTTGTAGTCGAACCCTAAGCCACGGCCATGACATCAATTATATCTGACATACTTGCTAGTACTAACCGGCAAGTCCAATGACGTCCAGTGCCATCTTACTCAATCCTGAAAGAACATCAATTTTCGCTTGGGTTTTTCCCGCTTTCTTGATTTCGGCCATCCAAACGTCCCTTAACTTCAATGGGTCTGTTTCAATGCAGACTCAGAAGTGAATGAACAACCTCACCTCAAGTGCTTTCTCAACAAAGATTTCTGTTAATTCTCTAATTTGAGTAGCTCCAAATGCCGGGTTCTGATATATGTGAATAATTGAGCAAGCGTTCAAAGACCAGGCGAGAAAAGCAAAGGCGATGGGCATGGCTAATCAACTGACCATGATCTTTCGCTATAAGGAACAAGAATCAGTCAAGATCACAGAAGAATGATAGCAGCAATGCAGACCTGTTCGCGGTGTTTCAAGCCTTCAGTATTGAGAAGACCTAGGCGAGATACGTATCAAGCGAATATTGCGAACTCCATAAGAGATCCCACCATTGCCCAAGAATTGATGGAACAAGATTCTCCACCATGCAGGCCTATAATATGTATGACTAGCCATCAATATATGGTTGATCGCTTTCAAATCTACCGTAACCAATCTCAACGTCTGCGGGGAAGGATTGGTTGACAAGTGTGTAGGGAGACAAGCAGGACGCTCACTCCAAGGAAAACCTTGTACTTGATTGTGTTGCCATACTCGCTAGTCCAACGTTCATGCATTACCGAATCATCGTTACCGATCTGTCGCATGTTCCCATAAAGCCAATTCGGACTTGGAGGTCCAGGAAGATCTGCGAGAGGGTTTGAGATGTTTTCTCGCCAGATGAATTTGATGAGCTTGTATAGTGCAGAGGTGCCCTGGATCAGAAAAAAGAAACCAAGTAGTTTGACAATTACTGGAATCGAAAACAGGGACGATATGCGCTCGATGCTAGTAGATTTATTGAGAGTTAGCATGTGTTGCGCTAGGATGAGCGCATGCAATCATAACATGGCAGATATTTCAAAGTCAAGTCGCCGCTTGAATTGGGATGTCAAGTCACTTGACAGTTCATCTGTCACACAGTCACACCCTGCCATAATAATAATAATAATAATAATAATCTATAATATAATAATATAATAATATATCTAGTATATATTATATATATATCTATTATATTTATATCTAGTCTAGTCTAGTCTAGTAGGTATGCGAGACCGAATGTGGGAAGATGGGCCTAAGTAATTGATTATGTAAAAATTATATAAGTATTTGTCAGTTTTAGCTAAGAATTGGTCATCAAATTTCTTCCCACACACACTCTTTTTCCTTAATATAAATTCTACAATTCTACAAAATTCGAATAAATTCATGAAAAATTGGAGAAAAATTGGAAAAAATTGTATTCTACTTCCTCTTTTTTCCTTTGAATTTTAACAACAAAATACACTCAGTAATACCCTTTTCTTCTTATATTCAGCCCAAATTGGATATGTGGGAGAGAAATAAACATGTACAAATAGACAGTGATGTTGCCAGCTCATCAACTTCTCTATCTTTAATCACTATCTCCTGTCCTCTCTCTTTGCTCTTTTACCTCTCTACTCTCTCTATACCTTGACCAAATACCAGGCCCTAGATATAAAGGGAACAGTACTCTGCAGCTGTGGTGTAGACCATGGTTAGTATGACTAAGCTTAGGTCTATTCTCTTAGACAGACTATTTCCTTGAATGGTACTACAATAGTATATCTATATACCCTTCTATTAGCAACCTAGTGCTTGGGGTCTATTGTGATCCTTATATGCAAGGGAATAACAGTTGCTCTTTAAGAGAGTTGTTTAGAGTAGAGATCTCCTTCTTAGAAGTGATAGTATATCTTTATTTTTAGAATAGTTGTAAGTAAGGCAGTAAGACAATTGTAAAAAATGGACTCTGTTGAAGAAGAATATCAGGTTAGAAGAACTGAGGAGCAAGCACAAAGACATGTAGTTATTCTAGAGTACTATCACCTACCTGCCTTGTTCTAAAATATCCCTCCAGCTCCTGTTTGGAATAGAGAAAGAGGAAGAGGAAAAAAAAGAGTCCAAACAACTTCTATATATGTTCTACAAAACCTTGAGGATACTATACTTAATTTGTACAGACATCAACATAATAAACAGCATCAACTTCAAATTATATAAGGTGGTACCTCTGCTTTAGATCATTTGCATTTACTATCAAGGGAGCAACAACAAAGGACAACTCAGGAGTATAGAGTACAAATCATGAGAATAGAGGCTGAAAGACAGAGACAGATAGAAAATAGACAGATTGAGCAACAAAGATTAGCAGAATAGTTGAAAGCATTACCAGTAGAAAGAAGAACAAAACCACCTTATATGGTTCAAATTAATCAGATAGTAGAGGAATGGAGAAATGAGAATGCAGATACTCTAGATTATAAAGGATATCAGAGTAGAAGTGGTAATAGAGACCTAAATATAGATAGAAATATACAGGAAAATATTTTAAGAGTTGTAAGTAACAAATTTTACTGATTGTTGATAAATGAATTCTAATTAGATATTACAGGATGTTAGGAAAGGAAATATTCAAGAGGTTGATATAGAAGATGATATGATTCAAGTATGTGGATTTTTGCATAATAAAATTTTATATACTCATAAATTATCAGGATCAAGAAGCTGTTGTTGCAGATGATATCCTACCACCTGTTTTTTACCCTGCACCTTATTTATCTACTGGACAGCCATTTTTGGAGGCTGATATACAGTATAACAATTTGGACATGCTAACTGTTATCTGCTCCCACTGTTATGCTCTTCACTTTGACTATGAGAAGCTTACTTTCTCAAGAGTCAATCATCCTAGGTTTAGCATATGCTGTTTACAAGGACAGATCCAACTGTTTCCTTTTCAGCCACTTACTGGAATTATTCACAACTACTTGACTAGAGATGACTATTCCTCAAAAGAATTCCACAATAATATATGACAGTATAATATAGCCTTTGCTATAATTTCAGTAGGAGTCAAAGTTGACAACTCAGTCACCAGGCAGTCAGGTCCCTACTGTTTTAAAATCCAGAGAGAGCTTCATCATCTCACTGGTGCTCTTCTCTCTTATGTAGATTAAACTCCAATATATGCACAAATCTATATTCTTGATACAGTAGAGCAGCTCAATGTCAGAAGAGCTAACAACAATAATCTGGATCCTGTAGTAATAGACAATCTTCAGACAATACTCCTAGACAACTATCTATATATTGGTCAATACCATCATACATATGAGCTTATTAGAGACAAACTAGCAGATAAACAGCAGGAGGTCAGGATTAGATTACATATAGATCTACAGCATAATCAACAAATTCACAAACTGCCTACTACTAAAGAGATTACAGTTATCATTCCTAAGAAAAAAGTCTATTATGCAATAGATAATAGAAATATAGTGTTACAGGCAAAAGGAGGACAACTTGAGCAAATAAACCAGAACAGTCCTTCATGTGCTGCTCTCTATTATGTTCTGTTGTTTCCAAAGGGGAAGAATAGATGGCATCCAAGAATTCCAATCCATGGTGCTCAACTAAGAGAACAAAAGGAGAATAGAAGACAAAGAGATAGAGAGAAATGGGCTTACTCATAGGTGGTTTCTAATACATGCTACTGTGCCTATTATCTTTATGTCAGAGATGGTCCTCAGCCATCCCTCTTCTATGGTAAAAAGCTATTTCAGCAGTTTGTTGTTGATGCATGGGCAAACTGTGAATAGAGGAAACTCAACTGGGCTAGGACACATCAACATACTCTCAGATCAGAACTTTACCAGGGACTACAGGATACTGCTGTATATGATAGATATAATAGAGAAGATGTTAGGCCTTTGGAATACAAACTTATTCTTCTTTCTTCTTATGTGGGAAGTCCTAGGTTTATGACTTAGTTGTTCCAAGATACTATGGCCATTTGCAGGCATTTTTACAAACCAGACCTTTTCCTCACTATGACTACTAATCCCAAGTGGCCAGAAACTGTTCAGAGTCTTTTCTCTGGATAGATAGCCACCAATTGTTCTAATATTATATTGCAGATCTTTGAACAGAAAAAAAAAGTACTTGGAAAGCTTATTGATAATGGCTTCTTTGGTACTACAATAGCTCATATTCACACTATTGAGTTCCAGAAGAAAGGTCTTTCCCATATTCATCTACTTATCTTTCTATACTTTTAAGATCATATTTAAGACCCTTATCATATAAACTCTATAATTTCAGTATAGTTACCTGATCCTCAGCTATAGCCACTTCTCTATGCAAAAGTTATCAAATACATGTTGCATAGTCTATGTAGTACTGAAAATTCCTAAGCCAAGTATATAGTCAATAAACAATGTAGTAAACACTTTCCCAAAGACTATAGAAAAAGAATAAACTAGGCTGAGAATAGTTATCCACTCTATGCTAGGCCTAACAATGGTTTAGTATTTGAATACAATAGAGCTAGGTTTACCAATTAATATGTGGTCCCTTATTGTTCTCAACTTCTTCTTCTCTTTGATTGTTATATTAATATGGAGGTCTCTGCTGGATTGGAAACTGTCAAGTATCTTAGCAAGTATATCTATAAGGGTTCTGACAGAGCAACTATAGAGATTAGTGGTGGGGTGCAGGATGAGATCAAAGCACACTTGAATAGTTGGTTTATTGGTCCAATAGAAGTTTGCTGGAAGATCTTTGAGCTTAACATGTATAGAGAGTCACCAGCTGTTCAATATCTTTCTATCTATCTTTTTAATGAGCACTATGTCAACTTTTATATATACTAGACTATCAATAAAGTATTGGCCAGACAAAATGTGGAAAAGGCTTAGCTTACTTCTTGGTTTGATTACAACTCTATATATAACAATGGTTTAGGCCTTACTTACTGGTAGTTCCCTCAACACTATACCTGGAATACTAAAGCCAAGTTATGGCATCCAAAACAACATGCTAAGATGATTGGAAGGATATACTTTGTATTACTATTAAAAAGAGAATAGTTTTTCTTATGACTTTTCTTGGTTATATTTAAAGGTGGAAAAAATTAAAAGTATTTGAGAACCTAAAATGACCAAGTATTTGTTATATTTAAGAAGGCATGTATGGCAAAAGGATTACTAGAAAATGATTATGAGTAAAGGATTTGCTTAGAGAAAGCAATTACAATGCAGTCTAAAATAGTATATTGCTAGTTGTTGGTAGTGATCTTGCTGCTAACTGATAAAGTGGCTAAGCCTCATGTTCTCTGGAATCAATTCAAGGCTGGACTGTATAATGATGTCAAGCATAAACTATGTTATATAAGCTACTATCAAGCTGACCAGAAGATACCAGAGAATGATGTTTATGATTATGGCCTTTGGAATCTAAACAGAATATTGGTAGGAATGAGAAGAAGTCTTGCTGAGTTTTCACTTATGTTTCTTCTACAGCAATAGTAGGGTCACAGAATATCCAATCCTCTCTTACAGGCTAAACAGTATAATGCAGATGAAATGGCAGCTTTGGTAGATGAATAGAGGACAATGTTTAATCCTGAACAAGTTGTTGTTTTTGATACTGTTTTGGAGTCTGTCACCAACAACCAAGATTATCTTTTTTTCATTCATGCTGCTGGTGGTTATGGAAAAACTTTTCTTTGTAACACTATTGCTGCTGAGGTTAGGAGGAAAGGACAGGTAGTATTGTGTATAGCATTATCTGGAATTGCTGTTCTTTTGCTAGATAGAGGGAAAATATCTCATTTACACTTCAAGATTCCTCTTTCTATTAATGAGAACTCTATGGCTGGACTCAAACAGAATAGTTATATGTTTTCAGTCATTCAATAGACTAAGGTTATTATTTGGGATGAAGTTCCTATGCAACACAAGTATGATATTGATGCTGTTGATCAATGTCTAAGAGATTTGTTTGAAGTAAGTGATTACTTGCACTTGATAGCTATTGAATTAACATATTATCTAGAATAATTATCCATTTGGTAGAATTACAGTGGTATTTGGAGGGGATTTTCATCAAACTTTACCTGTGATGTCTAAAGGAATACATCAACAAATAGTAGTAGTATCTCTTTGCAGAGGAAATCTATGAAGATATATCAAGTTTTTATATCTCAGATACAATGTGTACTTGGGCTACTCTGAAGCTGACAATCAACATATTCAGTGGTTGTTGGAAATTGGTGCTGGATCAATTGTAGATGATAATGAAATAATACAAGTTCCTTAGTCTATGGTTTGCACTAATCTCAACACTTTCATTAACAGGATCTATCCAGGAATTGGTAACCCAAGAGTTCAAGATGACCAATACTTCTTGGAGTGCATTATTCTCTGTTCTAGAAATGATGAGATGCATAATATTAATGAAGCTATTCTCCAACAGTTTAATCCAGTACCAAATGCAGAGGTCTATATACTGAAAAGTGTGGACTTTGTGTCTGAGAAAGATGGAATATACCATACCTATCCTGCAGAGTTTCTTCAACAATTCAATAGTAGTAAATTGCCTCTTGTTTTACTTTGTCTCAAGGTTGGCTGTTTAGTTATCTTACTAAGGAACTTGGATCTAGAAGAAGGACTTTGCAATGGAACAAGAATGGTGGTGTTGAATGTGAGAAAAAAGATGCTCCAGTACAGAATTATCAGCAAGGATAGGAGGTTTAGAGAAAAGATTGTATTGATTCCAAGAATCAGGTTATCACCTAATATAGACACATTACCTGTGTCACTCAAGAGACTTCTATTCTCCCATAGATAACTTTATATAGCATTTTTAAGATGTACTTTAGTATTGAACATTTCAGTACTTCTTTCAGAACAGAGCCAAAAGAGCAGAAGAACACTTAATGTAGTATATAAAGAGATATTCAATAGTATTAGATTATAGATTGTATATATATAAACAATAGACTTGAGATTGATTTTTACTGCAATTTGGAGAATAAGTGAGTGAAATTAGTTAAAAACAAAGTATACAGAAAGTTGAAGAAGGGAGTGTAGTAAACTAACTTCAACATACACTTAACTATTCAAAATTAGTAGAGAATTCAAGTCAGGCCATAGGTCTAGATGAAAACCTTATCTATTATATATATGAAAAGGATATGGGAAGATGGCACTTGGTAATTGCCTAGTCAAATTTACCTAATCATTCCCATATCCTTTCTTTTTACTCAAAAAATGCAATAAATTTATTAAAAATTAGAAAAAATTCAGAAGAAATTGGAAAAAAGAGCAGAAAATTAGGCAAAGTATTGAAGGAAGGAAGTATAGGGTACTATAGACTATTGGAGGAAAGGAGTGTAGTAGACTGCAGACAATACTACTGGAAGTTATTAAAGGAAAATAGTATAGCAAACTAAAAACTATTGGAGAAAAATAATATAGTGGACTGGAGATAAGACTACTGGCAGTTATTAGAGAAAGGAAGTACAACAAACTGGAAAATATTGGAGGAAAATAGTATAGTGGACTGTAGGCAATACTACTGGTAGTTATTGGAGAAAAGAAGTATAGTAAACTGCAAACTATCACAAATAGCCACTTACTGATTTATGAGTTGATGATTTAATAATCAAAAGGCTTAAAAAAGCAAGGTTTAGATAGTAGCAAAAGATGTTGTTAAGTCTGAGATTTATTCTTAAACATACAGTCCTTAAATACATAATTGTAGTAGTCTGTGCACTAGAACAGCTTACTATATAATCACTCATTATTATTCTACATATAGGAGTACTATTGTTCTTAAAATAGAAATAACCTAACCATCTTAGGGCAGTCCTTTGTTCTATTCAAGAACAGATAATAATCCATAGGTAAAGATCAGTATTATATATAAATATTGAGAACCTTGTATCTTTATAGGATCTTATTGCCTTGGGATTTATTTATGGCTGAAAGAAGTACATTGAAGAGAGCTTTATGATGGTCATTGAAGCAAATGATTATGTTAAGCAGTTCCCAAGATATCAGTGATTTAGTGTCTAATAACTTAGTGATTGCCAACTAATCTGCTAATAACTTGGTGAATACTGATTGCTTTGAGATGTTTTTGGTATTGTTTAAAAGGTCTTCTTAAGGACTTTTGGTAGCCATTTAGATTGTTGAAATTTGTCAAGTATTTCTGGAGTTATGGTCCAAATAAAGTTTGTGACAGAGATAATCAATTTGCCAGCTACATTTCAGACAATAATAAATAAATTCCTAAAGGATGTCACAAACTTCATTTGGACCATAACTCCAGGAATACTTGACAAATTTCAACAATCTAAATAGCTATCAAAAGACCTTTCAAAAAATACCAAAAACATCTTAAAGCAATCAGTATTCACCAAGTTATTAGCAGATCAGTTGGTAATTACCAAGTCACCAAACACTAAATCACTGATATCTTAGGAACCGCTTGACATAATCATTTGCTTCAATAACTATTATAAAGCTTTCTTCAATATACTTTTTTCAGCTATAAATAGATTCCAAGGCAATAAGATCCCATGGAGATACAAGGTCCTCAATGTTTGTACATGATATTAATCTTTATTCATAGATTATCATCTATTCTTGAATAGAACAAAGAACTGCTCTAAGACAGTTAGGTTATCTCTATTTCAAGAGCAATAGCACTCCTATATATAGAACAATAGGTAGTGATCATGTAGTAGACTGTTCTAGTGCACAGACCACTATAGTCATATATTTAAGGACTGTATATTTAAGAATAAACCTCAGACTTAACAACATCTTTTGCTACTTGTCTAACTTTGCTTTTTTAAGCACTTTGATTATCAAATTAACCAATCACAAATCAGTAAGTGGCCATTTGTAATAAGGGATCTGGTAAATAAGAATAAAGTAGTTGTATTTATAGACAATGTATTGATAGAAACTGAAACTGAGGAGGAATATGATAAAATTGTAAAAGAAGTACTAAGGAGGCTGGAAGAGAACAGTCTATATGTAAAGCCAGAAAAGTATATATAGAAAGTAAGAAAGATTGGATTTCTTGGAGTTGTTATAGGATCCAATAGAATAGAGATGGAGAAGAAGAAAGTAGATGGAGTACTAAGCTGGCTAGAACCAAAGAATGTAAAAGATATCAGGAAATTTTTAGGCCTTGTAAATTACTACAAAAGGTTTATTAAGGACTTCACTCAAGTAGCAAGACCAATGAATGGACTAATAAGAAAGTATGTAAAGTAGTAATGGGAAAGCAAATAACAATGAGTATTTGATGAGCTTAAAAGGATCTTCACAACAAGACTAGTATTGGCAGTCCTAGATTTAGACAAAGAATTTAGGGTAGAAGTAGATGCCTCAAATTATACAACTGGAGGAGTGCTTTCAATGAAGTGCTCAGATAACTTGTAGAGACTAGTGGTTTTCATCTTAAAATCTCTAAGTGATACTGAAAAGAACTATAAGATACATGACAAAGAAATGTTAGCTATAGTCAGGTATTTGGAGATGTAGAAACACTTTCTAGAAGAGACTACAACAAAGTTTGAGATTTGGACAGATCACAAGAATCTCAAATATTTTATAAAAGTATAGAAGTTGAATAGGAAACAAGCCAGATTGTAAGAACTTAGACTGTAATGCCTTAGAACTACTTCTAGTCCAAGTTGACAAGGAGAACTCAATAGAGTTTCTATTCGATTGCTATATACTACTTATATACATTCTATATTTACTTCTATTTATAAAGTCCCATATATTTCTTTTGAGTTACTTTTTTTTACATGTCTACTGATTATTTAATTAAATAAAAAAGAAAAGAAAAGAAAAGAAAAAATATATAAATAATAACTTAGCCATTTTGGCTATATCATAATACTACCCCTTTTTCAAGGTTTCTCATTCTGAGAATTTTTACAACTCATAATAGATTACAAATATTCTCCATATTATTATTATCTTCTTCTATCTACTCTCTGAGTCCCAAATTTTCTTACCTGATTTTTTCTTTCTCTTTTTTTATCATTTCTATTGTTTTTCATCCCTTTGTTTTTTCTCTTTTGTATTGTTTCCAATTTCTTTCTAACCTTGCCTAGTATTTCTCATTGTATCTTTTGTCTAATCAACCAAATAGCTTTTCTGCTATAAATTGCCCCAGCAGTTCCTCTCTCCTAAATATCCCTTCTTCTCTTTTCTATCTTCTGATATCTTTTATATCTTACTAATATTCTTTCTTGAATTTTTTGACTGCTTCCTTTGCATTCTTCAAGTTTTTCTTTCTTTCCCAAGTATTGAATTTAGCTGTGAACCCTTTCCATTATACCAAGTATTTATCTTTCCCTCTTATTTATTGTTTGGTCAGAATTTTCTAAACTTCTCATTCCTTTTCCCTCTCAATTACAACTAAAGCTAGTTGCTCCTTTCTCTGCTCCTCTACTTGCCCTATATATTTTTGTACTCTACTGACATTAACTACCAGATGTATTCTTACTATACTAGGTAGTTCTAATTTTACTACATTCAATAATATGACTTTCTTTATCTTGTAAGGCTCTATAAATTTCTCTGTCAACTTTTCTGTTCTTCTACCAACCATTTAGTATTTTATATCCTTGGTGCTGAGTATTATCAAGTCCTCTACTCTATACTTATCAATCTCTGCTCTCTTCCTATCTGTATATTTCTTTATTTCTTTTTATGCCTTTACTAATGCTGCTTTTGCTTCCTCCTAAACTTCTTTCATCTTTGTTACAAATTTCTCTACACCTTTGTACTTCCCCTTCTTCCTTGCTTCAAACCCCATTCTAGGATCTTGCCCATAATTTGCTTTGAAGAATAATGTCTTTGTACTTGAGTGTACTTTATTGTTATATGCAAACTCTACTGTTCCTAACCAGTCTAGCCACTGTTCTTGCCTATGGTCAATAAATATCCTTAAGTACTGTTTCAACTTCTGGTTAATCTTTTCCATTTGTTCATCTGTCTGAGGGTAGAATGCCATTGATATCTTGCTTTCAATCTCCAATATCCTATTCAACTCTCTCATTAATCTTGCTGTGAACTGTAGTCCTCTATCCAAAATGATACTCTTAGATAGTCCATGCAATTTCCATATATTGTCCCTGAATAGCCTAGCTAGTCCTTCTACCAATGTTTTCTCTATAGTAGGAATGAAGTAGACTATTTTTGTTAATCTGTCTACTACTACTAAGATTAAGTTGTATCTCTGGGCTAGTGGCAACTTAATAATAAAGTCTGCTGAAATATGCATCTAAGGTCTTTCTGGAATTGAATTGGACATTAATTTGTCTACTAGCTGTTCTGTGTGGTTCGTAGGTGCTGGAGAGGTAAATCAAATAATAAAGAGCTTACAAAGGTTGCTATAAAGAGAACTAATGAAAACCTAAAAAATGAAATGTTTTTAATATCTACTCAAGAACAAACTCCAGTTGATTGTAGATCTTGAAGGTATATATTTGTCTTGCACCATGACACTACTTTTTTTGAGCTAGTCTAGCAGCCTGGCTTGCTATCAATATAGCAGTACTGCCTAGAACTTCCATGTCCTTGTACAGGCTCTACTTCAACTGATTGTATAGTTAGAAATCTATTCCAAAAACATATAATGAGTAGTTAAACTCCTAGTTGAGCAAATGTCCAAGTCCTTCTTGAAGTGAAATATATCCCTCAAGGAAAGTTTTATAAAGTTCTATAAAGGAACAAATAGGAAACTCAGTTACTCAGAAATAGCAGTAGAGCTCTAGAGTGACAGAGGGAAAGAGATAATGAAAGTAAGTTGTTGTTGTATACCTCTGCATTCCTAGAGTATATATTAGGATTACAAATCATAGAATCAACATTTAAGAAAACAAAAAAAACATTCCAATGACCTATTATAGTAGAGAGTGGAATGATAAAGCAGGGTCTTCTTCCAATTACATGGCCAGTACTCTCTATCCCTTTTAACTCTCTTATCTAGTCTTCTCTCAGGTCTTTTTATTGAATCTGGTCTTTAAACATAGCTTGAGAAGCCTCAAAGTTAGTATGCATGATCTGCTCTTAAGAATGGTATCTTTATTGATTTCTCCAATTCTAACTTCCTCAATCTCTCTCTGCCATTCTTCTATACTCCTGACCTTCTTTCTTTGCCCTGGATAGCCTTTTCTTTTCAGGTACCCTAATGATATTGTTCTCGAAAGGATTGCTTGTGACATGTTTAATTATAGAAAATATAAAAAATGATTACTGAGGTCTAATAGTGATACTAAAGCCTAACCATCAAATATAACAGCTGCCAAATTGTAATATCATTCTACCAGAAGAGACTAGTTTCTCCAAGGTTCAGACAGTCCTCAAGAAAGCTTCTAGAGGGAATTTCTGGTTTGTGTCTGGTACAAAATGGCTAGACAAGCCCTATGAGGCTAGTATAGCAGTGGTCACAGCCACTATTCTGCTACTTGGGTAATATACACAAGTCTAAGACTAGAGGTCAAGTGGTATACAATCAGTGTCACCTTTGCTGCTCAAGCTGGATTATAATATAGATTTGTGATAATTATAACTTAAATTGTCTAAAAAAATTGCCTAGTGTGACAATGGTAAAGATTAAAAAGGCTTCACATGTATTTAGTATGCTTATAGAGAGTTGCTTTGGGAGTCCCTTCTCCTATTTTGACCTCCAAGTTACAGGTGTTATGGTAGGAGAAAAGAAGAGTACAACTATAGATTTACATGTACTTGTATTGGATTCTTCTACATCAAGTATACAGAACCTATTTACTAGGGGCAACCAGGGCACACTATTTGCCGGCTGCATCATGCAAAATTCTCCTCTACTAGAAGATCCTCTTCTTTGGAAACTGCATTTTTCAAAGCCAAAAGATCTTCTATCAGTTTCTTTTATTGTTCTGCTATCAAAAGCCTTACATCTATCTGATAAGGGCAGTCCTTTACCAGATGGTTTGCATCTCTACACCTATAGCAGCCTTTCAGGGGCATGGGATGGAACTTCTAGGCAGCATCAATGTCTATAGCCATAGATGGGTCAGAAGAAGAGTGTCACAAACTTCATTTAGACTATAACTCTGGGAATACTTGACTGATCTTGACAATATAAATAGCCACCAAAAGCCCTTAAAAAGACCTTTCAAACAATACCAAAAATGTCTCAAAGCAATTAGTATTCATCAAGTGATCAGCAGATCAGTCAGTGATCACCAAGTTACCAGACACTAAATTGCCAATATCTTGGGAACTGTTTAATGTAATCATTTGCTTCAATGACCATTGTAAAGCTCTCTTCAATGTGCTTCTTTTGGCTATAAATATATCCCAAGGCAATAAGATCCCATGGAGATACAAGATCCTCAATGTTTGTACATGACATTGATCTTTATTTATAGATTATCATTTGTCCTTGAATAGAACAAAGAACTGCCCTAAAGCAGTTAGGTTATCTCTATTTCAAGAACAATAGTACTCCTATATGTAGAACAATAGGTAGTGATCATGTAGTAGGCTGTTCTAGTACACAGACTACTATAATCATGTATTTAAGAACTGTATATCTGAGGATAAATCTCAGACTTAACAACATCTTTTGCTACTGTCTAAACTTTGCTTTTTTAAGCCTTTTGATTATTAAATCATCAACTCACAAATCAGTAAGTGGCCATTTGTGATAGTTTGTTAAGTCTACTATTTTCTGTCCCTATTGTTTCTGTAAAGAACATGGGGTTGTGTTCATTCTAGATGTGAGTCTAAGGGACTATAAGGGAGTCTTTTTGTCTCTATTACAGGACAAGATGACTTTTCTAAGGGTATCTCTATTTCTGTTACAAGACAGATAACTAACTGAGGGCTTAGAGTAGGTTTTTGTCAAGAACCTATCTCTATAGGAGAGTTTCTGTTTCTGTTACAGGACAGATGACTCACTAAGGGCTCAGAGTGGGTTTCTGTCAAGGACCTATTTCTATAGTAGGCTAGACCCCAGGTGTAAAGGGAAAGGTTTGTCTTTCAAACTATTGAGAGTAGGCTAGCTTGTATATCATAGCTGGTTCTAAAAGACTTTAGATTTATGTAAACATTTCCAAAAAACCCTTGCAGGTAGCTGGAACCACTCTAAGACCCCTATTCCTCCTTCATAAGCCAGTATGAGAAACTGGACATGATATTGAACTCTCCCCTCAAGATAGGACCTATGTCATTGAAAGGACACTTTTAATATAGTTATAGTATAGTTTCTGCCTACCACACTTTATCCACTGAACTAGGAATATTATGTTCACTTTTGTCCCCAAGCTATGTCTGCCATCAGAAACACCAAGACTCTTGCTGAATGCCTTTTGCTAAAAAAGGAGAGTATGATAGAAAAGTCATTGCTGGAAAGGATAGGAATAAAACCCACTCTATCTACTAAACTCTACGATAGACTTGTTAAAGTAGACTCTTGCTGGTACAAAGTAGATGATTTCTACTTTGCATCCTGCCCCCCAGAATTACATTTTTGCAAAACCAAGAAGTTATTATGTATAAAGAAGTACAAAGAACTCCTAGAACCTACCTTGGATTGCATATTACCATTCTTTACTAAAATAAGTAAAAACAAGACCTAGGCTGAGGATCCACAGTATGACTCACTGTAAAAATGGTTCAATTGACTGCAGGATGTAATTATAGAGCTGAACAAAATTGGTCACAAGCTTACAGCTAAGGAGTGGAGAATACTGAAAGGCACTTGTAAGTATCTAAAGAATGTAGATCTTTCCAAACTAGCTACTAGAGTACTAGAGATTTGTAAAGCTCTTCTAGAGCTCAATATCACTATTCCATAAACATAATATTATTGGAATGGTATTTGATGTAATATAATAGCATTAAGAGGCTAAATTTAGGTGTTTTTTTCTTTTACTCCCTTGAAAACATACTTAAGAACTGTAATTAATTACTTAAATAGATATATTGACTTTCAACAACTTTACCACTACTGTTTCCTTTTCTGATTTCAGTGCTGAGAATTAGGATGTACTTATCAAAGATGGCATAAGTACTAAGTATATACTCTGGAATAAGACTGAGATACAGATGCTGCGAAATGTGTATCAAGAAACTTCTCTTCTTCTCAAGAACTACATTGACCAGGTGCTTAATGGAGCAATCAACTATTATAATAGTGCCTTGACCACTGCATATAACAGAATTACAACTTTGGGGGTAGAAGTTATTCATCTTCGGAGAGAGCTGACAAGGCTTCTTGGAGGAAATATCATCTCTAAAACCAAGGTGCCAGAGTCACCAATATTTACAGGCTCTGAAAATAAAATGTATCTGCATGATTAGTTGAGCTAGATTGCTCTCTATTGTTCAGTATCTGGTATTATATCAAATAATCAGAAAATCACATGTACTCTCACCTATTTATGTGCTCCTGCTAGTACATATATAAAATTATATTATAATAAGGGCAACTTTGCCCAAGAACTCAAAAATATTTACAGACAACAAGATAACAAGAAAAGAGCAAAGAAGGAATCAATGGTGTTCTAGGTCAACAAGGACCTAGCAAGAAAGAACTTTGTCAAGTATACAGAACAATATAGGACATTGGCAAGAATTGTCAACTATAGTAATAAAGTTTACATTAACAAAATAAAGAAGGTTATTCCTAATGAGCTGCGAAATATGCTTGTCATCTATGAAATTACAAATCAGTCTCTAAAAACATGGGATGACTACCTCAAACTATTGATGCAAGCATATAAGGCCTTACATCTGGACAAGGCCCAGGGTGTAATATTTGGTCCAGAGACAACTGGAGAGAAGAGTGGAGGAAAGAAGGACCCAGATGCAATATAAATAGATAAGATTCAAAAGAAGAAAGGGAAGAGCTCACGGTACTGTCAAATATGTGCTGGAAAAGGCTTTAAGAATAAGTTGAAAATATATAACACTATAAACTGTTACAACAAGCCTGGTAATAAGGACAAGTATTCTTATAAGACCTCTTTCCAGAAACCATCTCTACTAGGTTCAAGCAAGAATAAAAATCAGTCATTTAGAGCATGGCTGATGAAGATGTTGGAGGAAAATAGTAATGACCCAGATTTCTCTTCTGAGGACATCAAAATTAATAGCACATTAATTGAGGAAATCCCTGATTCTGTTCCCCTAAGTGGAAAGAGAAAGAGAACACCCAAATTGGATTTTCTCTTGGGACTGTAGAGTATAATATCTGTGATCTACAGTTAGAGGAAAGTGTACTCTCTATTAGTTTACAAAAGTCAGAAGTAGTACTGGAATCTTGTAATAATATAGCATTGTTATGAGAGCCCCAAACAGGAAAAGGTTTCCCATGTATTTGAACACTTAATCCAAAACCTCAAAGTATACAATAGAGTAAGGATATAAATAGGGTGGGGACTCAGTAAGTCAAATCATGTGACAAAGTCAGGTGATCATAGAACATTCTGGAAAGAACATGTGATTGTGGGACTCTAGGGTACAGCCACTATAGTAGTAGTATAAGTAGGGCTGCAATCCAACGAAGAACTCCATCAAGTTCTTCTTGAACATCCACCTAGGGTGATCACTAGGGACATTCATTGTCTATCGATAATATAAGAACTCAGTACCACATTCAAGCACTGTTCACCTTGAACCCTGCTCAAAATCACTTAAAGGCGCAGTTGGCTTCATACCAGCCCCGCAAGTAATTTTCCCTACCACACTTACTCCACACCCTTCCTAGCTAGAGAGCACAGCGCTCTCAAGCTTCTTGGATAGCGGGCCCTAGCTATAAAGGGGACTTCACTGTCAGTTAGGGACAGTGGATAGACGGCCTGGACAAAGCTCGTATCCCTGCCTGAGACCTGACCTCTATATTGAATGGGCTCGTAATTAGTTCTTTGCTATCAGCTCTGTGCTACCAATCCATTGTGATTGGTCTATGCAGGGGAATGACGGAAAACCTCTTAAAGGCCTGCCTAGCTTAGAGATTCCCTTCTTAGGAATAGTATTGTTTTACCCTTCTTAGTTGGTAGTCAGCCATAAGTACAGACAAAGAAGACTGCTCGTCCTCCTATGAGGAAACATCAACATTAACATCACCATCACCATCACCAATGTCTTGCCAACAACAACAGCAACAGGGGGAACACCCTTCAGCACCCGCCCCCCCCAAACCAGAGAGAAGCAACTCCTCACTATGATTGCAACTCTGCAGCAGCAGGTCAATACCATGCTTCTCCAACAGCAAGGGAGTAGAGTGGAGGTTGCAAGACCTCAAGTTTTCAGTGGAAGGATAGAAGAAGTGAGCGTGTTTGTTAACATGGCTTGCCTATACATTAGGATGAAGATGATGGAGGAAGCAGCAGCAACCCAGGTGGCCTGGGTATTGTCATATGTGCAGGGGGGAATAGCAGAGGCATGGAAGGATAACCTGTTGGATGAGTTGGCCAAGGGAGAATCAGAGGTGGAATCAGTGGAGCAACTATTTGCAAAAATAAGGAACAACTTTGGGGAGACATCAGAGGAGGAGAGAAAGATAGAGCAACTAAGGACAATTGAGCAAGAAGGGAGAACCTGCAATAAATATGTGCAGGAATTCAAAAAGATTGCCAGAGGAAGCGGCTATAAGGGAAGGCCCCTCATTGAAGAATTTAAAAAAGGACTAAATAGGGCCATCAGGAGGAAGCTAGCAGAAGCAGAGGAACTGCCAACCACCATTGGAGAGTGGCAAGAAAGGGCGGTGAGACTAGATAGAAACCAGAGACAGAGCAGGGCAGAAGAGAGAGTATTGGGGAGAAATGCGGTGCACCCAGAGGGAAATGCGCAGCCTAGAGGGGGAGGATCATATGGGGGAAGAGGGAGGCAGATAATGTGGAGAACAGGAGGAGGGTACAGAGGGGGAGGGAGAGTAAATACGTCCAATAGAGGGGGAGCTCAAGAGAGTCCAAGGAGAGACCCAAATGCAATGGATATAGATAAAGGAAGAGGAAGAGACAGGACATGCTATGTGTATGGGAAGTGGAGCCACATGGCCAAAAATTGTTGGGAAAGACATAAAGAAAGAGTAGTAGAAACGCCGCAGGAGTTGGCAAAAGAAAATGGAGGACAGTGAGCTCTCGGCTGGTCTTCAATAATATATACAGTGTATTGCACCCAGAAAAACTGGGCAATAAATTGAACTCCATCAATACAACTGAGAGAGTAAGAGACATATGACGCACACTACAACCATTAAGGGAAGTCTGGTTGAAAGTAGGGTTAGAGAAGTTAGAAAGTTATGAAGGAATAGTAGTGAAGGTGTTGTTGGATAGCAGGGTGACAGGTCTGTTTATGGACACGACCTTTGCAAAGGAAAAGAGGTTTAAAATGGAAAAGTTGAAAAAACCTCTCTTAGTTAGGAATGTGGATAGAATGGCAAATGCAGGGGGGGCTATAACACACTAGGTCGAGTGCAATATGTTCTTTAAGGGACATATAGAAAGAACCAGAATGGATATGTGCAACTTAGAGAAGACAGAGTTAATACTGGGAATGCCGTGGCTAGCAGCCCACAATCCAGAAATAGATTGGAAGAAAGGAGAAGTGAAGATGACACGTTGCCCATCTATATATGAAAGAAGAAAGCAAGAAGTGAAGGAGAAGAAAGTAAGAAAGACAGAAAAGGATAAGGACAAGGAAGTGTTAAAAAAGCTGGTGCCCAGGAAATTTTGGAAGTGGAAGAAAGTATTTGGAAAAAAGGAGTCAGAAAGGATGCCGGTACGAAAGATCTAGGACCATGCCATAAAATTAAAGGAGGGATTTATACCAAGAAAGGGGAAAGTATACTCACTATCAAGAGAGGAAAGAGAGGAAGTACAGGCATTTGTGGAAGACCAGTTGAGGAAGGGATATATCTGACCCTCCAAGTTACCCCAGACATCGCCAGTACACTTTGTGGCAAAAAAGGATGGCACACAGAGAATGGTACAAGACTATCAACATATAAACCAGTAGACAATAAAAAATAGGTACTCTTTACCCCTCATTGCAGATATATTGGATGGAGTAGGAAAGAGAAAGGTGTTTACAAAGTTGGATTTGAGATAGGGATACAATAATGTTAGAATCAAGAAAGGAGATGAATGGAAGGTAGTATTCACAACATATATTGGAGCGTATGAACCTACAGTCATGTATTTTGGGTTGACAAACTCCTCCACCACCTTCCAAGCAATGATGAACGACCTGTTCATAGACCTCATAAACCAAGGGGACATAGCGACCTTTATTGATGACATTTTAGTAGCCACAGATATGGAAGAGGGACATAATGAGTTGGTAGAGGAAGTACTAAGGAGATTGGAAGAGAACAATCTGTTTGTGAAACCAGAGAAATGCAAATGGAAAGTAAGAGAAGTAGAGTTCCTGGGAGTAGTAATCAGCCCAAAAGGAG
>Ga0153972_1000014_pt1 | contig 57719 bp, 106 predicted proteins | sample TSGA056MetaG_FD_104732 | JGI IMG/M metagenome (GOLD analysis project Ga0153972, IMG submission 104732) | Attine ant fungus gardens microbial communities from Georgia, USA - TSGA056 MetaG | ecosystem: Host-associated > Fungi > Mycelium > Unclassified | place: USA: Georgia, George L Smith State...
GATATTAAAATCATTGATCGACTCTGCATTGTCAACGAAAACCGGTGCAGTCACGCCATAGATGTCTTGCAAGGCAGCTATAATGTCCAGCCCGGCAATTACTCTATGGCCGGAATTCAAAGATTCAAAAGGCACACCGTTGATCATGCACTCACAGGTTTCCTTGTACCCGCCATTCAGCTGATCTTCAAATAATCGGAAATTAACCAGCTTGAATTTTTCATTAATCCGTGAGGACAACATGTCCATTTTGGCCCTTGTGAATTCTTCCAAGAGGAATAGCCCCTTTTCCTGGTTGGCAATTTTCTGCGCCACAGATCGCTGTTCTTGCTGTAGCTCTGCAACGCGATCCTTAACCCGCTGATTATTATCCTTCCCGGCAAGAACGGCCTTGACGCTATCCAGTTCTGTCACCAAACCGGCTTTTTTCTGCCTGATCTGATCAAGATAGCCCGAACCGCTTTCCATGTCCTTGGCTCTCGCCCGTAGCTGCGTGACATCCTCCCACAGAACCAGATAATCGCCATTCGTGGTCAAATCCACTTCTTGCGGCAAGGCTCCAAGCTCTTTCATAGCTGCCGTTTTTAGAGCGTTCTGCTTGATCTTGTCGGCCTTGCATTCCTCCAGTTGCCCCTGTAACTCTTTGATGTCTGATTCCAGCGTGAGGATGTCGGCAGCGACCTTTTTACCGGTATTTACGGTATCATCAACGGATTTCTGTTTATTTTCGCGGAATTCCGCGACCTTTTCTTCGCGCTGATCGGCAGGGAGGGTCTGGCCGCACATGGGGCAGTTGCAATCATTGATATCCATTTCTATCGCAACGGTTTCTTTATACTTTTTGAGCAATGACTCCTTAAGTGTCTTGTATCCCTCAATGAGTTCGCTTTTGTGCTGTATATCGTTCTCGATCTCGGTTTGGAACCTAAAGGCTCGCGTAAATACCGCCTCCGCGCCGTCTATTCGCTTTTGGACTTCTCGGCGTTGATCGATCAATGTTTCGTTTACCCGCCGCTGGAGTTCCCCTATTTCAGACTGCTTGCGGATAATGTCCCGCTGGAGGTGCTCCATGGCCTCGCCGACCTTAGACGCGTCAGCCTCCTGACTCTCCAACTCCTTGATCTGGCTTTCCAAATCTGTTTTTTTGGCTTCGCATGCCGCAAAATCAGCATCCACTAGGCCCTTGCTGGCTTCGTCGATTCGTGCCGGCAGTTCTGCCTGTTTCTTATTCAATTCCTTTAACGCCTTTTTTGTCTTTGCGGTCAGATCGTCCACAGAGGCATCCTCCAACATCGGTGCCAACGCGGCAAACTTTTTGTCAGTTTCAACCACATCCAGATCGGTAATGTTGGAAACCAGTTTTAGCAGGATAGCCCGTTGTTCTTTCCATTTCAGGGTGGTGAACGCTTGTGGACTGGTAATCAACTTGAACAGTTCTTCGCCGATCAACTCGCTTATATACGCTTTATAGTCCTTTTCAGACTTCGGAATCTCATTGATTTCATAGCCGTTGACATTGCCCTGAAGCTCTGCCACCTCACTGCTGCGCTTCTTTACCCAATTCTGTTCTTGGGTCTTGGTCAATATGATTTCTCGCCCATCGACATCCAAGGAAGCCACGACCTTAATAACAACATTATTGATGACTTTGCCGTCCGTGTCGTTTGGACGGATACTAAAATCTGCCCTACCCAGACTGTCTTTGCCGAATAACAGCCACATGAAACCGTCCATAATGGTCGTTTTACCCGTGGCATTTTGACCAAAAATATATGTCCTATCCTTGAAATTCACGGTCAGTTCCCTGATGCCCTTAAAATTCTCAATGCGTATTTCTTTCAGCTTTATATTCATTTATTTTATCCCTCCTTATCGAAAACCACGCGCTTGGACGCGTTCAAAATTAATATAGACGCCAATTCCTTCATCGGCAGCGTTGATTCATTGTAGATGTCCACCAGCGCGTTGTATGCCTCTTCTGACACGCGGATCACCTGCTGTCCCTGTGCTGGCTCCTTTTTTCTGGCCGGAATTCTGATTACATCATCATCACGCATCCTTGTTGCCTCCTACAAACAGATACCGGGTATCAAGTTTGGTTGCGATCTCCGTGTGCTCCATCTGCTCCAACTCCGAAACGTCGAAACCAATTTCTTTCAAATATGCGATAGCCCTTTTGGCGTTCGTCTTGTTTTTGACTTCTTCGAGCACCGCCGCATAGTTAGCGTTGACGCCCCTCGTCACCTCTCTGTGCCTCTTTACCAGTTTTGTCAGAACATCAGTTTCAAAATTAATACATTCGATAGTGCCCGCTTCCACTCTTCCAAGTCTATTCAGTTGTGCGCCCAGCGTCCGATAATCATTCGAATAGGACATTTCCGCAGACTTTTCAACCAACTCCGCAAGTGCAGCATGTTCCTGATGCACCTTGTTCAGCGCCCGCTCAATTCTCTGTACGCAAGCAGCAACGCCACTTTCTTCTGCAATGCGGTCTTCTTCTGCTTTTACCGCGCTTCTGTATTCCTCTTCAACGGTCTTAAGTGCCGCCGAATGCTTTTTCTCTACAAAAACTATCACATCTTTTTTTGCTACCATCTTGACAATCCTCCTTAAATCCCCCATAATAGAGGGTGTATAATATAATTATTTTTTCGATTCCCCGGCTGACTCCGCAGCTGGGGTTTTGCCGTTCCACCACTGCCCGTCCCAACGGTTCAGGTCAAATTGCTTTTCCGCTGGCAACTCCAGGTCGTTAAATACCTTAATCTGGTCATCCATGATGGCTACCGCCATATAACTCTGCTCGCCATGTTTGACCGCCCACTCATACAGCGATTCCGCTATGGCTTTTAATTCTTCAAATTTACCGCCCATTACTTTTAGCCCTCTCCTTTTCGCGTTTCTCCAGGGCTTTCCGCAGCCGCTGTACGGCGATATAGGCCTCATATATTTCCACATCCATACCGCTTTCAATATTGCGTTGGAAGAAATCATTTGAAATAGTTTCCATTAACTTGACTTCTGTCTTGAACACTTCTCTGCTGTGCAACATATGGCCCCCTCCTTTACTGTTTATCTTCCTACGCCTTTCGCTAAGTATTCAATGATTGCCAGCAACTTGTCATTCTGGCGGCCCAATTCGTAGACTGTAGTGCTTAAGGAGCGGCTTTCATTCCTATATTCCTGAGCTTTTTCTTTCAACTCGTGATTCTCTTTCTCTAATCGCGCAATCTTTTCTGTCACTTCTCCCCATTCCATATAGATATCTCCTTTCTCACTGAACAAGCATCTTCCCGCATGACTTGCAGTAAGCATGTATATGATTATTCGTGCCACCTCTGGAAAAACGCATTGTACCGCCGCAGGTGCAAACTATCTCTTCTTTGCCCTCTTTCTCTGATTTTTCAATTAATTCAAGAAATTGATTTAATTCCCTTATCTTTAATTGGATTAATTCGTCCACGCTTTTACCTCTCTTTGCAAAAACTAATTTATGCTCCTACTCCATAAGGATCATCTGGCTCCCAATCAGCCCGTAGTTGACACTTCTCACATTTAGGCTTATCCCTGCCAATACACAAGGGATAAGGATTATTCTGTTCTGGTGTATAACACTCTGGGTATTCGTATTTTTCACCCTCCTGCGCCTGTTTTACACCCGTTGCCATGTCCCGAATATATTCATGCGGCACATCACAGTTAACCGCATTCATAAGCAATTCAGATAATGTTGCCTCTTTCATCATTCTATAAAAATCCGTAAATGTAACTTCCACTCTGTCTTCTTTTGATAATGCATCTATGAAACCCATCGTTTTTCCTCCTTGACTTTAATTTATCTTAACAGTAACGGGCGACATTACCTCCAGCCTATCCCCTAAGTCATCCGCAGATATATCCCCATCCACAGCCACGTTATAATCCTTGATCGTGGCGGCCGAAAATGCCTTGCAGAACTGGATCAAGTGTGGCGGTAACACTCCAACGACCACCTTGCCCCTAACATCATCCGCGAATACAGAGGTCATGATAACAGGTGCGTCCGGATGCATGGCAGACAAAATATCTATAGTGGCCTTGTGCTGCGTTACTATCAATAATTCGTCCGGGCTATATGTGTCAAGGCCCGGGGCCGGAAATACAGATACGTGATTAACATCCAAGTCAGCTTCGATAATCTCACTTGCGCTCCTGAAGATTGTGCCGCGCGGTATGATAGGAGCAAAATATTCGTCAATGCCGTAAATATGTAGCATGACCGCCGCTGGTAACGTGGATATAACAACTTGATTTCCAGCCTTATTTCCTATAATTTCCAGTCCCTTGAATGCGGGAAATCCAAATACTGTTACGTTACAAGTTCTAATAATTTCGTTAAGTTTCATTGATCTCTCTCCTTTTTATTTATCGTTTACTTCCGTCACGCCGGGAAGCTTCCACAATTCAATCAGCTCATGCGCTACAACCGCAATCCCTGGTAAATTGTCAAAATGCACGGCATCCTCGATTATGTGTAGCAATATTCCTTCTAATTTTTTTTGAGCACTTACCTCGTCATCTTCTGGCACCCGTCTCTTAGCCTTTTCATCTTCCAGTGTCTTGCGTTCATCTCTTCCAAGAAGATAGTCAGTGGATACTTGAAAGAAATCTGTTAGCTTCAATAATGTGTCAGCGTCCGGCTTCGCCTTTCCGGTTTCCCACATTCTTATTGCGCTTACAGACTTGCCCAACCTGGCCGCCAAATCAGTAGCCGAAACATTTGTCGTTGTTCTTAGTTCTCGTATTCTATCCTTAAACTCCATCGCGGCCACCTCGTTCTTTCTTATAGCGATACATATTTTCCGGCTCCCTCTCCGGCCGCACACGGGCGGGATTAGTCCGCACAATGAATGGATTAAGTGCGCCGTCATTGATGATGTGGCAGTACTCCGGATCACGGCAGTACTCCGGATCGTGTAACTGTAGTAGTGTGTTTATTGCAAAGTGCATATCTCCCTCTTTCTCCAACTTTTGACAATTGGAACGTTTTGTTTTAAGCAATAGACATCTGATTGTTACAGTTATCAACCTGCTCTTTCAGTACTACCGGAAGCTTATATTCACCGATAATACCAATCGCCATATCGCACTGATTACGCTTGATTGCCTTATACGTGGCGATCCCGAATTCCCTTTTGATCTGGCTGTAAATGTCGGAATATACCTTCCCCCTCAAGGATTTGTCCTGATATGCTGGAGTTTGTTTTCCACCCAAGCACTGGACGCCCTTCTTTTTGACTGCGATGGTGATCTTGTCACCTTCGATTCCCAAAATGGGCATGTCCTGTTTAAAGGTTTGCAAATCCTGATTGACGGCATCCAATTTTGTATCCACTTCTTTTATCGCTTGAAACTGTAATTCTAAAAATTCCAATGCAGTCTTTGGTTTTTGGTAAGAACCAGTTTTTCGTATTGACGGAAGCACTTCATTCGTTACCCAGCGCTTGAAACGTTTAGCGGAATCGAGTTTGCTATTGAGTACAAGAGCATATAGCCCCGATTCGTTAATGACCGTAATTCCGCGATTGTTAAATTCGGAAGTACCGTTTTGGTAGTTCTGGCGATCCTCAATGTCTACGTGCCTGTTAATGTCTCTACTTCCGTTAGCGTATCCCAAGGCATCGGCTATATCTTTTCCGACCAACCACGGTTCACCGTCAATTTCAACTGTCCTGACTTTTCCAAATTCTTCATTTTCAAATAATTTAATTTCGTTCATCTGTTCCCCTTTCCTTTCCAATCCTAGCGATACCATCAGTGCTTCATTAACTAATTCCTGCTCCGCATCCGATATATGCCCCATATAGTTACCTAACCTTTCCACTGAGATAGAGTGTATCTGCTCGCACAATGCGGTAGACTTGTGTCTTGCCATCACATCCACATGAGTGGGCAATCTTTTCTTTTTCGGGCTGCTGGTCAGATACACAACTTCGATAACGGGAGAATACAGGTTGCATTTTTCGTTGCTGACGATGATGGCCGGTCGATCGGCACTTTGTTCGCTGCCGCAGGATAGTTTTTCGCTGTCGTGAATATAGTAGATATCTCCGCGCTTGATCTTTTTAATCCTCCTTATTCCACTTTTAACAATTCATAATCTCATTCAGCGTCACCCGCCTACCGAGAACAATACTGGCGGCCTGCATTGGATTCATGTTCGTTTTCCGAGCCAACCGCTGTAATTCCACCAGCCGGTAGTTGTTCGGGCTGTCCTGCCGGTCATAATAAGTTTGCTGGCAGAATCCGCAGATTGTCATGACTTGCTGTCGTGATAAATGGCTTCGGGAAATATTGGCGTTGATTTCCCCGGCGGCTATGCTTAGCGCCTGTTTTTCTTGATTTGGTTTAATTGCTGGCATAATGTCACCTCCTTTTTGACAATTGTTGCATTATATTAATTACTGGTTACACTTGTTGCTATTTCCTCCAAATTCTCCTATAATCAAAGTACAGGCACTGGCATGCCGAGTACAAAAGAAGGGAGAAAATTACGATGAAATCATTTAACGATTTCCGTCAGTCAATCACCCAAGAACATCAGAATGAATGGTCGAGGGAATTAAATGCACGGATGCTTCAAATCCAGCTACCCCTCACGGACGAAACCGTTGAGGAATTCTTGTCATTTGTATTGAATTCCAATATTGAAATGACGCTTAAGATTCTTCGGCAGTATCATGAGTGGCTTTCGGATTAAGTGAAAGCTTAAACTCCGGCGTAAATGTCTCGTAAACCGGAGCCGCCTGCCGCCCTTGTAATTCAATTATGAGGGTGGCTATTTCTTTAGGCGTTGCTTTGATTGTTACTTTCATGGTTTTTCTCCTTTTCTTATTATCCTACTTTTTCATCACTTGCGATGGTATGCAGATTGAATATAGTAGATATCGTTGTAAATAATATCTGCTTCTCTTTGGGGGACAATTCATCCGTCCCGTTTAAGATTTCCTCAATCTGATCAAGGCGTTCCTTCAACTTTTTGGATTTTTTCACTTTCTCACCTCACTTTCCGTTTATTTTCAGGCAATAAATTTGTTAACAAAATATTGCTGACCGTATCCTGTCACCTTAGTTGTCTTACTAATCGTTGTATGACCGTCAGAGTGAGTGATTGCAGTTTCCTTAACTTCGAATAGCTTCATTTCCATACTGCGTTGCGTAGGGGCATTGTAGTCAGTGCCCTTCCGGCGGATTAAATAACCATTATTTCTTAAATATTCAAATAACCGCTTCTCGCCGGTATCCACACCATTTTGTTTTAGAATTTTTGCCAGTTCGCCAATCAAGATTGATGTCTTGCTCGTGGCTACCGCATCGGCAAATAGTGCTTTGGGCTTCATTTCGCCAATTAGTTTGTCTTTGCCGGCAATAATGTTTTGAGCGACAACAAGCGCATTTGCTACAATCTGTTCTGGTGTCAAGTTTTCCTGATTTGCAATATACCCACCATTATTTCTAATTGATGGCAGTACTTCGCTCGTCACCCAATGCTTGAATCGTTTCGCCGACTCTAGTTTGCTGCTAAGAATAAGGGCATACATTCCGGACTCGTTTATAATTACCGCTTTGCTTTTGTAATTCGAACCCGTACCCTGTAATAGGGTGGTGGTTTTATCATCATCATCTACGTGCTGACTTATTGCGTTTTCTGTTTTCGCATATCCCAATGCTTTTGCGATGTCCTTTCCCACAAAATATGTTTCGTTATTCAGTTGTACTGTTCGTATTTGCCCGAACTCTTCGCTGTTAAAAATCTGTAATTCTTTCATTTATTACCTCGCTTTCTACTTGCTTTGTAAGTATATATTACCACTGCGTGAGTGAGATGTCAACACTTTTTTTTATTTTTTACTTGCTTAGTGAGCGTAAGTATGATATATTATATTTACGAGGAGGTGTTGATTTGAAAGAGCGCATAAAAAAAGTAAGGGAAAGTCTTAATATGAGCCAAGCAGAATTCAGTAAGGAAATATTGGTCGGTTCGTCCACGGTAGCAATGTGGGAGCTGGGAACAAGGAGTCCCAAAGACATACACATTTCGAAAATATGCGAAAAGTTAAGTATAAGCGAAGTTTGGTTGCGAACCGGCAAGGGCAATATGAAAAAAGAGCTTTCTATAGAAGAAGAAACATATGGACGCTTCGGGAAAATAATGGAAGTGGGAAGTCCCATAAAGAAAAACATGGCCACAATGCTATTAAAGATAGTGGAAACACTTCCGGACGAACAATGGGAAAGAATCTACGGGGAATTCAAGGCCTGCATCGACAGGGTAGAAAGAGTAGAAGAAGAGAGCGAAGATTAATCCTCGCTCTCTAAGACACTCCTTATTAAACTAATGAGACTTTTCAGGAATTTTGCGCTATGTATTTTGTCAATCAATTCATGCAGTTCGCTTTTAAGACTTTCCACGTATACACACCCCTTTCACTGCCAGCAAGCCAGATATTCCTTACAGATTTGCCGATGTGTATATTATAACTGCACAACAACGTTATGTCAACAGGAAAATAGAACACAGGTTCGACTTGTTTCGACACGCAAAAGTATTTACCACAAACCTTAAATTTGCCCCTGCTGCTAATGGAATTTTTCCGGCAAGGGTGCATTTTTATACTCAGGGTCAGGGAGGGACGATAATGGCAAAAGCAAAAAAACTACCCAGCGGCTCCTGGAGATGCCAGGCATACAGCCACAGCGAACCGGTTTACAAAAATGGCCAGCCGGTATTGGACGGGAACGGAAAGCAGAAGCAACGGCGGGTGTATGAATCCTTTACGGCTGGCAGCGCCAAAGAAGCCCAATATATGGCTGCGCAGTTTCAGATGGATAAAGACAAGGTCCCGGCAAAGAAATCGGCCGCACGCGGTGATATGACGCTTACAGAGGCGATTGATAAGTATATCGACAGCCGTGTCCCGCTGGAACGCTCCCCTACAACCATCCAAGACTATCGGTGTATCCAAAAATGCGGCTTCCGCGATTTGATGGACATGCAGTTAAAGGATTTTGATGAAGAAATTTTACAGGAAGCAGTCAACATGGAATCGCAGCGAAAATCTATTAAAAACGGTATTAGAACTATCTCCGCAAAGCGATTAAGAAATGAGTGGGCTCTTATTGCTGCCGTTTTGAAAAAGTATCGCAAAGAGCTTGTATGTGAGGTGGAATTGCCTCCAATAAAAGAACGGGTACCGGAACTGTTGCCGGCAAAAACCGTGATAGATATCATTCGTGGTACCGAAATCGAATTAGCCGTATTATTAGCCGCATGGTTATCATTTTCTATGTCAGAAGTGCGCGGTTTGACAAAATCAAAATCTATATCAGGGGATTGCATCAGGATCGCAGAGGTTATTGTTGATGTTTGCGGCAAGCCCATCCGCAAGGACATGGCAAAGAATCAATACCGGAATCGTACCCATCATATTCCACCTTACATTATGCAGTTGATTCATCAGGTAGATGGTGATATACTTGTACCGATGAGCGGACACACTTTGTACCGCCGGTGGATTCGATTATTGAACGACAATGGCCTACCGCATATGACCTTTCATGATCTGCGCCACCTTAGCGCGTCTATAATGGCTCTGCTTCGAATACCCGATAAATATGCGCAAGAAAGGGGAGGTTGGAAATCTGATCAGATAATGAAACGCGTATATATGCAGACGCTTCCTGACGAACGGAGAAAAGTGGATGCCATGATTGATAATTATTTTGAAAATATAATAAAACCAGAGGTCGGCGAAGTTGACCAAAAAAAATATCAAGCGTGGCTTGTCTTGTTTGAAAAAGAAGATTCGGAAGATTCAAAAAATGAATTTTTATTGTTCATGCAACACGAAAAACAACACGAACCGGGAAATTCAACGTAAATACGCCACTTTTAAATAACGGTATACGGGTTAAAAGCCCGTTAATTAGGAAGTTGAAAAACAAAGCAAATTCAACGAATGCCCGTACTTAAGCGCTTTGTGGATAACAAAGTACATAATATATACCGTAAAAATAGAACAAAAAATGCATAAATGTAATGCTATGCAACACGAAATGCAACACGATAATAGGCAGCCGGACATCTAATACGGTATAGGCGACTACAGATGGTACGCTTTATTAAAAAACCAGATTGTCAAGAGAACCCCCGCTGGAATTAAAACTGGCGGGGGTAAATTTGTAGCACAGAGTATTAATATTTGTATCCCATCTTTTCTTCTTTTTTCTCGGCTGCATCGTGATTGTTATATTCTGTCGTCTCATAGATGTAAAGATCGTGCAGGGCAGTCCCCTGTGCTTTCATGTCAGCATACCTCTTGATCTTGCGGTTCAAGTCCACAATGGCACACTTGATGCAGCTGGCGCGCTCATATAGCGGGCAAGCCAAATCTCTAAGACAGAGCGGGGCCGCAAACATATTCGCGCTCTCCGTAATCTTCCAGTACATATCCCACAGTCCATTCCGATATTCCGCCAGAAATGTTTCGACACTATTGACGTTCGGAAACGACGCATTTGATTTCTGGGGATAAATCTCAACCTCGAACAAATCGAACGCTTCTGATTGCAGGTATTTTCGAATGTTTTCATCCTTGGTGCCTTCCATGCGTGCCTCTCGTTTTTTCCCCTGGATGCCCATGGATAAGGCCTTAACAAACGCTGTATTTTCAAATTCTTCAAATGCATACAGATAATTCACGGTATTCTGAATCTGTCTTATGCAGTCGGCTTTATTGACCATTTTTCTACCTCCTTAGAAATAAGATGTTCGCGGGTTGCCGTCCATCATCTCTTTGTGCGTGCCGCTCTGCATCTCTTTCCATCTCTCGATATGCTTTCTGTTTTCCAGCAACACGTGCAGATCGTGTTCCGCCTTGGTAAGCCCCTTGGACTCTGACCTGACCAATTCGTCAATAGCCATATCTAATTTTTCGATATATTTCTGCGTGTACATAGCTTACACCTCCCGGCATCTGCGCAAATGTTCCACTCCGCGAAGGTCGAAGAAATCGGCCATGTTGTTATTCAGGTACAGCGGGATTCTTGTCCGGCCGCGCTCCGGCAGATCAATCCCGAATTCCTGATCGCCGAACGTGCATTGTGCTGTTTTCCCGCAGCTTGTTGTGATCCTGCAAACAGTTTTGAGCAACGGGATGGCATCCGTTTCCCCCGACAATAATATTGTAACTGGGAGATTTTCTCCAGCTTCCGGCAACGGCGACGTTAACACCAAGCAGTATTTTGTGCTTGGTTCCAAGGCCGTGGGGCCGGTTACAGTGATTTGTAAATTTGTACCGACTACAGCGATAGCAGTTGATACAAGTTTAGTAAAACAATTCTTGCATGCACTCATTTTTAAATTCTCCTTTAAATTTTTTGATTTATTTGTTTAAGTTGCTCGATCATTTCAGCAGTATTTGATGCATTGCGCCTGGTATTTTCCAGATTTTCTTTTGTCAATTCGAGGGTTCTCATGTTGATCAATAGATTATTCACCGCGACGGTTAGAATGGCAGCAGTCAAAAGAGATCCCCACCAAGCACCTATAGAGCTGCGTATAGCAATCTCATTATCGGTAATCGGTTGTTTCTTCGCCTGAAACCACGGTCGGCTCATCCACAACACCGCCTTTGCCCATGAATCCATTCACGGCTTTTTCAATACTTACACTTGCGCCGTTTATGATCCCAATGAATTTCTTTCTTTTCTCCGGATTCTCAATTAGTGTCCCGGCGTATAGCAACCCTAAAACTTGAAGCAGTGGCATTTATTCACCTCCTAAAAAACAGAGCGACATTACGCCGCTCTGTGAAGCCTTTACGACGGCAAAACGAATTATTGTTTTAGATATTAGCACCAGTTGCAATCATCATCCCGGCCTCTATCGCGTCCACCAAATTCACGGAAGCGATCAAAGCAGTTCATTTGTGGCTGTACGCAAGAATCGACCGTTTTTACAAAATGCGGCACTGCGTTTGGTTTACGCTCGATCTCCTTTTCCAGACAACCGAATTTAGCGTTCAGATTCTCCTGAAGCTCTGCAAACATACCGCTTACAAACAACTGATTCTTCTGCTCCTGGATAACCATGTCTTTTTCAAGCAGCTTTCTTTCCAGATTCTTTTCGTAAATTTTGTTTTGTTCGATAATCCCGGCATCCCTGGATGTCACAACATCCTTGTCGATCTGACAATTGCTTACGCAGCCACAGGGATTAACCAACCGGCTCCGAACTTCATCGAAGTCGCGATCATGATTATGTCCTTCACCACAACGGCCGCCAAACAACCCGCCGCCAGAAAAACAAGCGAAAAACAGCAAAATGATGATCAGAAATCCCAGACCACCGCCGCCGCCGAGTCCCCAACCGAGGCCACCGCCGCCGATGGAATCGTTCTCAATACTATAACTTGCCATGTTTTTTATCTCCTTTCATGATTTTTATGTTAAAGGCAGAAGCCTATAAACATTGATTTTATTTCATCCTATCTAGCTTTTCGCGATACGAATTTACCGGAGCACCCGCCTGCCGAGTGGGGAAAGACTGGTTTGCGCTGAAATTAGATGGCGCTTGTCTATATTGCGATTCCTGGAATCGATCTTTTATCTTGTTAAGACTTAGGCCGTTGCTCGATAAAATGCCATTAACGGCTATTTTGACGGCGGGATTTCGGTCCAATATGGTCGATATCCTGTTGACCATAGGCGCACCACCAACGGCATCTATGGCCCTGTACAATCCCTCTTCGCTACTCCCGAACTGCTTTGCGCCCTGAATGGCCTGATCAAGCATCTGCTTGCTTTCGGGATTTGACTGTATCTTTGCCGCTGCGTTTTTGCTCACCTTGCTCACTGTTCTCACCAATGAATTTAGATCCATCTTTTTCCTCCATCTTTGTTATTTTGTCAGAAAGTTTTTGAATAGTAGCCAGAAGAGTCGCATTGATTTCCTGTTGCTGTATTGCTTGTTCTTGCAACAACTCTTCTGCTGATTTCGGCGGTATGATGTCGCCCAGCTCCACAAGACGGTTATAGAACCCCTCTGCTTTCGATATGGCTTCATTTAACGTTGATTCGAGTTCATTGCAGTACTCAAGTGTATGGCCTATCAGGACCTGCTGGTTTGATTGAAATTCCAGAATGTCCCTTCCGGCGATAACGCGTGTTGGATAACTGTTTATGGTTCCATTTTCAAAAGAATAATTCATTCATGCCCCTCCTGTAATCCCATAGATATTTCTCCAATCAATGCCAAAACATTTAGATTGTCCGCGCAATCAATAGATAAATAGAAATCAAACATATCCTCCGCCTCTGCTTCTTTGTATCCGATTCGCATCATCCGGTCAACAAACTGCTTTTCACTCATATAATTTTCCGTACCTCCGCCATAAAGTCACCCAATGGCACGCCGTAGCTTCTGGCAACACTCTCGCCGCACTGAACGCCGCTTTGCAGCATTAATTTGAAGCGTTCCCGTTGTGCGTCGCCCATCCCATTTACGAAGAGCCTGGCGCAGTTCCCGGCGGTGACTGAATGGCTGTCGGCTTCTTTCTTTTTGCCGGCCGGTGCGTTCTTGGATGCCGGTGGCTGAATTAAATTACTTACCATCTCCAAACCTCCCGTAGCTCATTGATAAAACAATGCACGCAGCTTCAATAAAATCCTTGCTGAAATGCTTCTTTTCTTTGGCTTCTTTGATTGCGTCAAGCGTCATTTCTGTCAAATCTGTCAAGGCTTCGTCTAATTTATCAATCACGCTGAAACCTCCTGTCACGTTCATTTCTTATATGCTAATTTTAAGGGATTTTGGGGAAAGAAAAGCATTTGAATAATGCCTATAAAACTTAGAAAAAGTGTTGGGAAAATGTAATAAAAAAAGAGACTCCATATAATAAAGAAGTCTCTTGTGTTTAAATCTATCTTGAGTTTTTCTTCCCGGCACCCACCGGATACAGCACAACAGGCATACCGTCCGGCTGATTCTTGAAAAAAGCAGAATTTCGATAATCCAGGGTGTACCCCATTTCAAGAGCAAACTTGGCGCAATCGGGATATCTTTCAACATGCGCTGTTATCTTGCCGACAAAGAGCGGATATCTGCTTTCGTCACAATCAGTATTCTTCAATTCGTCAAGACTTTCCGAAATGCAATCCAGAATATTTTTCAATACCAGATTTTCTAATTCCAATTTTTCTGTCCTTGTCATATCATTCCTTTCTGCCCCGGATACCGCCGGGGCCGGTATATGCTTTTTATCCAAAAATGATTAGTACTAACATGAATGTCATAACCATTCCCATCATAATCAGCGCAAACAGATAGTCACTATTAAAATGCGATTCTCGCTCGTACCGCTGTAATCTCGATGCCCTGAGGAATGCGTCTTTGTCCTTCTCTGTTCTCTTAATCGTATTCAAGTGATTGTAAAACCCTTGGCGGTTTGGATTCTTTTTCATGTGATATTCTCCTATTCTTCAATCAAAGTTTTTACTACTGTATAAATGCTCCGGCAATCTTTTTCGCTGTCAACTTTTTCAAGCATTTCGATGATTAACTCCTTGTATTTCTCACGCTCTGTCATGATTTTTTACCCCTTTCACATGCGCACACGCTTTCCACAAGCGCATATACGCGTTTTATAAAAGTGTCGCTGCCTAATCTTTCCAGATAAACTACAATTGATTTGATGTATACTTCGCGTTCTGTCATGATAATATCTCCTTCCGGTTCTGCTTATTTGCTTTGTTAACTTTTTTCTTCGACTTCGCCTTTTTTGTTCTTTTTCTCTGGTTTGTATGGCGATCATATTTGATTATGCTCCGGCTCTGAGTAAATCCATGTGCCTTTAAATACTCGCACAGGAATACCATTCCCTCGTAAGTCCAAAACGTTAGCGTCGTAACCTGTTTTTCGCCGTCGCGCTTGCTGAAAGTGCCATCCTTAAGTATCACATAGCTTTCCTTGCCCATCTTCTTGTTGATATCCCATCCACCATTGTGTGGGCAGGTAACTCCCTGTGCGTACAAATATTTGTTAAGTATGCGCGCGCTCATTCCGAATGCTTCGGCAATGGAAGTTATTGTGTAGATATTTTTAGAGACGGAACAATTTGTTGCTTCGAGGTAATAGGCCGGGTCAGGCTCGACGATGATTTCCTTCGGCTTGCCAGTCGCAAGTTCCCTCACTTCTTTCTTCAACGCTACAATGTCACTATCGTGCTCCTGAAGCTTGTCCAGCATCAGGCGAAGTCCGTCGTATATATTGTTTGCCGGCAGCTGTGTTTGTGTTGTCGCGATTGCTGCTTGCTGTGGCTGCGGGTTAAAATAGTTGTCCACAAGCTGGCGTTGGATTTTCCATGAGAGTTCATCGGTGAAGGACTTTACTATCATGAGGTAGCCGGATTGGGTGATTAAAGTAATTCCCTTTGGTGGAATCTTAAAACCGCTTATTTCCTCATTATTTTTCAATGTACGAATTTCGTCCATTGAATTTCTTTTGATAATAAAGTAATCCAAGCCCTCCGTGAAATGCACTGTATTGGAATTGAAATTTCTTCTTGCGGTTCCTGTTTTCCTATTGTGAAATCTGTCGATATCGTTAAATGTAATAACTCTTTTTCCATTACATTCTTTTGTGGATATTTCTGCATTATTAATTTTTACTATTCCTTGCATAAAAATTAACTCCTTTCAAATTGTTATTGAAGGAGACTTCGCTCTGTGGTATACTAATTTTTACAGAGGAACTCCTTTGTGTCATAAAACAGTCCGTTATCCGACCAAAGATAACTACGGGCTGTTTTATTTTACTTCACTTTCTTCAATCCATTTTTCAATATCTGTCTTATAAAACCTCCAATCTTTTCCTAATTTAAAAGCCTTAATCTTTCCAGCTTTCACAAATCTTCTCACCGTTTGTTCACTAACTTGCAAAAATTCTGCCAATTGTTGAAGTGTAACAACGTCCGGTAAATTTTCAAGACCCAACCATATCACTCCTTTCATATTTAGATCATATCATAACTATACAATACTATTCATTCATTGTCAATACTTTTTTGAAATTATTTTTCCGATTGCATTTTCCCACAATCTACCATATAATAATTTCATCAAAAGAAAAGGGGATATAGATCATGAAGAGAGTGGGAATTATTTTCGCATTAGCGTTGATTGCCGGAACTACTACGGCCTGCGGAGGAAGTTCTCCGGCCGCGAGTACGGCAGCGCAAACGACGACCGCAGAAACAGAAGCAGAAACAGAAATTGAGACGGAAACCGAAACAGTGGCAGAGACTACTGCGAAGCCGGAGACTACTGCGGGAAAAGATGAAGAAACATTAAAAAGTGAACAACTGGCCATTATAACTAGCGTCGGCATTGTTGAACAGAGTACAGAGTATAAATCTCTCTACCCGGACATGGTTCAATGGATACTCGAAAACAAATCAGGAAATGTTATTAAAAATTATACGGTTTCTGTTTTGGCCTATGATGAAAATGGATATCCGGTCAAAGTTGAGGGGCAATACGACTATAAACCCGGATTTGAAAAATCAGTGCTCGCAGAAGCGGTAAATGTTCAGCCGGACACAACTCACGGAGATGATTATGGCTATGGCCTGGGTACGAATCATGGAATCGCTTATGCAATTGTTCTTGTGAAAGAATTGGAATTTTATGATTCCGATACTTGGAAGAACCCCTATTATGATATTTGGATTAAAAAGTATAAAGAAAAACCAATTTCGCTCGATGATTTGAATGCTATGTATAATTAGCACGTCTTTTTTAAAGCCAGTGATTAAACTCACTGGCTTTAAATTGAGTCTTATGTTTCTATCGTCTGTCTAATGACAGGGATAGTTCTGGCGTTAATGTCTGATATGTTTTCTGATATTCGACTGTTGCTAAATCCTCCAACACATAAACATCCTCGCCAGTGATATGCACATTTGTCCAATATTCCCCTTCATAATATACAATTGTTCCATCCGATAGACCTTTTAAGAGTTTGGATAATTCAATCGATCCGCACCGATACCACGTCCCCCCATAAGGCGGCGCGCCAACGGATGAAGCGGTTTCTGCTGGACTGGCAGTATGGGCTTTCCAATAATACCCGCCATAATAGACCACGGTTCCGTTTGCCTTTCCTTTATTTATCGCATCCTGCCCGTCAGCATTGCATATTTCCCATTTAACGCCCATTTCCGAATATAATGGCGGCGGTGTGTTCGGGTCTTTCCATACGCCGTTGCTTCCTATTTGATATTCACCAATAGTGGTATCATGCGCCATTTTTCCATCATCGTAAAAATAAAACCATCCCATCGTAAAAAGCACCCATCCCGTGAGCAATTCGCCGTCTGCATTGCGGTAATACGAATCAGAACCAATGTCCTCCCATCCGGCAAACGCATTCATAACTGGTGTTGATAATAAAACAAATGCCAAAATAAAAATAGTTCCTAATTTCTTCATACCTCGCATTCTCCTTTTCTTTTTTTCTAATTATAACAGATTGCGGAAAAATTGTCGATAGGTGGGAGACGGGAAAGCGATCCCGTCTTTTTCTTCTTTCTCAATGCAAAAAAAGTTTAAAATATCCGTAAAAACCTCTTGACAAACCACCGCTATCGATGGTATAATAAGGTATAAGATAAAGAGCGGAGGGAACAGCGATGGCAAAATATACAATCAATCACACATGTGGACATAAAAGCGAAGTTGAGCTTTTTGGAAAGAACGATGGAAGAAAAAGAAAAATTGCGTATCTGGAAACCACTACATGCGCAACGTGTCTCGCAGAAGAAAAAGCCCAGGCAATCGGCGGCTGTTGGGTAGAAATGTCTTATAAGGAATACAAAGAAAACTATAGCTATTGTGAGAAAAGGAACTACGATCCCAAAACCAAAACTATCCTGGTCTTGGTAGCTCCTAAAACAAATAAGCAACTGGCCGAAGAGGAGATGAAAGAGCTGGGCATCCCTGAAAAGACAATCGAACACGCTTTCGATACGGGAAGCGTGCAATACAAAGCTATTTTCCAAAACGCCATGGAGAAAACAAAAGGTCAAGAGCTTCCCAAGGAACAGCAAAAGGTCAAAGAAATGGCCGAAACAATAATCAGAGTATTCGAAAAATACAACTTATAAGGAGGAAAGATGATGAAAATAAAAAACGTATGGAACATAAAGCAGCTGCCCATGAAATACGTGGCAGAACTGGAAAATGGAGAATTGGCGATGTTTAACATAGTTCCCTTCCGCATAGTGTCGGTTGGTGAGTTAACCCCATTCAAGGGACCACACCCAACCCGCCAGAGCAGCACCGAAATGCCGGAATATTTATACAGATTTTACGGTTTAGAAAGATAAACCCTCCCGCCCCTGCCGGGTAAAGCAGGGAGAAAAGAGGATAAAAATGAAAATTGATAATTTATTAAACAGGGAAATTTATTTTAGGGAACTAGATAATATCATGCAAGAAAATGGATTTTGCTCTGAGTATGAAGAAGCAATAGAAAGAAATGTCAAAAAAGACAAGTATATAATTTATACTGAAATCAACGAAAGTGATCATACAGTTAAAATCGATTTTGAAATCATTATTGATAATGGAATAGACGAAACAGAAGAATCATTTATACTAAAAGTAACCAAAATTGAAAAAAAACGATACAAAACATGGAGCGTGGAACTAGAAGCCAACAGCTGGGATGACGAATTGTTTAATGGGAATTACGAGGAATGCGTTGATTATTGCAAAAGACATGACTATAGGATTGACGGAAAAGAAGCAAGATTGGCACAAATTCTAGTCGAAGATGACTGTGTTATTGAAACTATCGAAATAATAAATGAGGTGTAGATAATGAGCAAAATATTATTATCGGAATGGGCACGCAAAAACGGCATCAGCGATGTCACCGCTCGGCAGAAAGCGCAAAAAGGCTTTCTGAAAACTGTCGAAAAAAGCGGTAAATTTTGGCTGATTGATGAAGATGAGCCAAATGCGGATAACCGCACGAGAAAAAGAGAAGAATCGTGAAATTAGTTGACATGTGCAGATATTTGACATATGATAATATTGTCATCCTCGCCGACAGGAGGGTGCGGATTGAAACACAAATAGTAAAAATGTTACAAGAAACAGGAATGAATAGCGGGAACCGGACATCTGGAACCCGCTATCTTTTTATAAAACTCTTATAATCTTCGATTTTACTTTTTTAGACAATATATCCGCCTTGGATTTGGATATGTTCATGGCGAAAGTGATTTCTATGATACTTTTATTCCGGCTCCGAAGGTTGAAAAACTCCATTTCCTCCGACGTGAAATTGCAAAGAGCACGGAACCGCTCAATCTCCGGCGTTGTAAAATCGCATATTTTAAGCTGCTGGGCCATTAAATTGCTCCATTCAAAGAGGATGCCGTTATTAGCATCCCTGATTTTATTTGCTTATTCTGCATATTCCCAATGATATCCATATGCTGTACTTTTTGTATTTTTACAACATCTAAGTATTGATCCACCAGCACCCTTTCTATATGAATTTGCTCGCGCCGCCTCGCATGCAGATTCGTATTTGTCAATTATATTTCCTTTTTCGTCAAGTTTATTGACTTTCTTTTTATGAGTCATTCCTTTATAATCATTTAAAACCATTTCATTATCATCATTTTCATATCTCCATATATAACCACCCGCTGTCTTTTTCTTTCCTTTGCAACATTTTGCGATATGACTATGGTCTATATTTAATTCCCTTTCGGCAATTCTTGCTCCATCCCATTTTTTAATAAATTTTCCAGATTTATCATATTGATTTAGTTTAACTGATATTTTTAATCCGGCTTTTTTATAATCCGTATTGGAAATTACTTTTTGAATACGTGTGCCATATATATTATTATATTTAACTGTACACCATTCAAGATTAAAATCATAATTATTTTTCTTATCTTCATTCTTATGGTTTACACATGGAAGATTATCTGGATTTGGTATAAATGAATTAGCTACTAGTCGGTGAATAGTACACGTTTTCATTTTTTTATTTTTGTATAAATTGACAGTATAATAGCCACATTTATTCAAATTCGTTTTTAATATTTTTCCTTTAATTCTTTGGCCATTGTGAGCAATCCTATCAAGACTTCTGACCCGTCCGCAATTGCTGATTTGATATAGATTATCAAAGCCTTCAATGTCTTTCCAAATTTCTTCGATATTTTTTCGCATAAAAATAAAACCATCCTTTCGTCTTTATCCTATTATTAATGCATGGAAAGCGGTTAGGATTTACCGCCTTGTCGTGTTGCAATCACTATCCATGCATATAAATTATATCACAAAAATCATAAAATAGCAAATATAAAGGATGCCGTAAATAGCATCCTTGGATTTATTTCTTTTTCGTTTTTGTCCCTTTAGAATTCTTGTTCTTTTTAGTTCTGGTTTTTGTTATTTTCGTCGTTGCCATTTATCCACTCCATAAATGCTTTCCATTGCTCTTCGGTTATGTCACTCGTTACGATATTTCCGCTCTGATTTACCGCTGTGTATACTCCTGTGGCTTCGACAGATGATACATAATCATACGATTGCCATGCATATAGCCAAATCATATTCGAGGCGAACAGCAATATGGCTAATATCAATATAGTTATCCATTGCCGCCTTATGGTTTCTTTGAGCTGCGTCAATATCTCCGTGGCAAAATTAATGCCCTCTATTTGCCCCTCTAACCTTTCAAGATCATTCTCGCTCAAGCGCCTTAATCCTCCCGTCGATATCATTTTTCCAATTAAACAATGTCTTGAACCGCTCTTCTGTTTGGCTATTCGCCTTTGCATTCTCAAGATTTTGCTTCTTTATCTCTTTCACGTCAACAATAAGCCCGTCAAGTTTCTGCTCGAACCTGCCCATTTCCCTAGCCTCCGTGGTTGAGCGCGTCGAACCGCTGCGCACAAACGATGCTATAGAAATTATGGCCGAAATGAACATCCCTATCAATGATATTGTAGCTACGTCCATGTTGTCACCACCATTATAGTTTATTTTATCTGATATGTCCATACCATTTTGTTAATGTCAACAAAATGGTTATTTAAACCTATCGAATTCGAGAGGTTATCCAATGCCCGGGTATTGCAGTGCGCCGTCTTTGTCGGGTGTTAGCGTGACCGGCTCCGTTGCCATTTCACCATTTTCATTCAAATAGTACCACTTCCCGCCGATGTCCTGCAATCCTTTTAGCATGGCCCCATCTGCGCCCAAATAGTACCAATGCCCGTTATGCATGTACCAGACGTTCGTAACCATCATCCCGGCTCCATCAAACCAATACCACTTCCCGCCGTCAAGCACCCAATCATTAGACACATAGTTGCCCGTGTCGCCATTGTAATAACGCCAGCCACCATTCTCCTCGATCCATCCGGATTTCACTGTTGCGGTAATGCCGTAGTGCATTGCTATCGCGGACGCTTCTGCCTGTGCCAGCCGATCAAGATTGTTATCATCAAGCAACCAGGCCGTTGTGGCAGTGTTAGTATGAAACGAATGCTCCAGGATTAACCCCGGCGTTCCTACTGCCGTAGCCCCTCGAAGCACAGCATAATAATCACCGTTATTGCCGCTTCTATTTTCGATTCTGGCGGCCTGTTTGGTTCCGATGTAACTTTCCACTACTTGTGCCAGCAAAAGCCCTACAGCGTCCGCGGAGTGATTTATAGCGCAATAAGCAGCGGGATAGTCGACACTATTATTGACTGTGCTTGCTACAGCATTTGAGTGATTGGAGATGAATAGATCACAACCTTTGGATGCTGCTCCGCGATCATACAAATCCCTGTCAGTTGCCTGATTGGCGCGCGTGGTAATGACCTCAAATCCATGTTGCTGTAAGTACTTTTTTTGTAATTCTGTCAGCTTCCATGTCATGTCTGATTCATAATACCGGATGTCCGCCGGTGACTGATTATATTTTCCGTAATGTCCTGCGTCCAGACATATTTTCATCGTTTTCCCTCCACCATATTGCGTCAGATCGTTGCTCTCAATGACTGCGCATAGCTTGTCTACGTAGGCCGTGTCAGTCGCATATCCACCGGCCTTAATGATCTGCGCTGCCGTTCGGTAATTCGTGCAGCCGGAAAGACCTGCATAGCGCAAGTTATTCCCGTTCATGGCTCCCAACAAGTAATCACTGTGATCTTTGATGGACTGCGCAAGCGATTGATACTTGCGAAAGGCTGCCGTGATCGTGTATTCGTTGCCGGCAGAATCTTGCTCCTTGGTTTCCTTGCTGTATGTGCTGCCATCCCACTCTGATGCCCATGTATTGCCGGACAGCACGGCTTTCATGCCAAATAGGTTGCTTGCCATGACTGCCAGTTCACTAGTTCCATATGCCGATTCCAGACAGGCCTGGGCGATTGTGACGCTTGCAAGGATGCCGGATGTCTTCATATCAGCTTGGGCAGCTTCGGCGATTAATTTTATGAATATTTGTGACATAATCCTCCGATCAAAAAGGGCCGGAACATTCCCGACCTAATCAGCAGTTGCGATATCGCAATTATTCCGTCACTTCCGGCATGCCAGTGATTACCGATGTCATCACGGAAGCAACCGCTGCTACTGCCGAAATAGACAGCATCCCAAGCCAATCAACATCGGACACCGCCTGTCCGACTGTAATCATTGTCAAGCCAGTCTGGCAAAAGGTCTTCAATGCTCTCACGCCCGCTGCTTTTACCCATTCTCTACTCATTCTTAATTCCTCGCTTTCGTTTTGTAAAATAAAATAACCACCCGCAGGTGGATTGTTGCTCATGTCAATTTATAATGTGGCCGTTCCTGCCCGAACCACCAATACCGAAGCCAGTCATCCAATATAATCCCGATCAGTGATACCGGCATCCACAGTACCACATATTGCGGACACACTTGACCAAAAATATTCCCCCACATACCGCTGTAATCCCATATTGCCCACCCGAAGCGCAGATTAACAATACAGCCGGTCAAAAACTCCAAGGCCGTTACGATACAGGTTCCAGCCAGCACCTGCCGCCATAGTGGCATTTCCCACGGTATGATCTCATTAATCAGCCCCAGGCAGACAAAACAGATGCCGCCCAGAATAAACATAGTCCAATGGCTGTATCCGCGCCATAGTAGTTCAATTATAACGTATAAGCTGCCGCCAGTAAGTAACAGGGTTAAATGCTTGATCAATTGTTTCATGCGTTCCCTCCGGACACCGCTGCAATAATGGCAGCCATGTTATCCGCTAAATCAGTCGGCAAGGCTACGCCGTAGCTGATCGCGTCGAGTTCTGCAAATGACTCGGCGCGCCGAATCCACGCGTTGAGGTGATTGCAATACGTTGTGTGATATAGTTTGTGTTCTGTCGCGGCCGTGCCGATACTTATGATGTCCGCTGCTTGGTATAATTTACATAGCGTGCCGTCTGCGTGATAGGGATATGCCAGTGCGCCAGCTTGCACCGCTGCCACTGCTGCGGATAGATTGATTTGATCTGTTTCGGTCAGGCCGTAGTGCTCTGTGCTACCGTCGGACAGCTGTACATCAAAACCGGCTACAATAGCTGTTGAGCAAGCCACTGCTATCTCTTGTAACTTGGATAGTCGCCGTTCCGGTAGGCTTGGCGTATATGGTTCCGGTGGTTCCTGCGGCATACCGGTAGACCCTTGATATGTACTGCCGTCATTGCTAAGATATACCGTTCGGCCTTCATCTCGATACACCGTTTCGTATCCGGTTATGGTGGTTGCCTCTTCGCCGCCGGATGTGTACAATGTGATTTCTCCCCATTCTACCGGAACCTCGTCAACAAAGACAATTTGCATAACAGCTGGTGTTTGTGAACGAATACTCTCAATATTATATAATTTCTTATTGTTTCCAATTTTAATTGCTTCCATTTTCGCGCTCCTTTTTCTTGATTTCCATACTTTATAATTTAATTGCGCAAATCATTTTTGCTCAATTAAACAATCGTTTAACCGATTGTTGTCGTGTCGATATCAAAGTCTACAATTATATATTGTGACGTAGATACGTCGCCGCGTGGAAATAATTGTACAACACCATTTGTAGGTATATTCATTTGCTGTATATGAGTTGCCGCGGAACCATATCTACATATGGCCACTATACGAGGTTTCGCGGGTACTGACCAGGTTGCGTTTGCTAAATGCAAAACCGTAAACGGGGAAGTTGCGCCGACAACATTGTCATTAAGTTTTAAAAGCGCACTTACACGTAGGCGCTTCGCAATTTTATAGCAGCTATATAATGTGTACAATGTGACATTATCGGAAAACAGCACAGCCTCAAATCCAGAAGCGTAGTCTACAACTGTAGTTAAATCACTATTTATTTTAGTGACTTGATCTTGTAACACTTTGGCTACCGCTGCCGAAACCGGCAATTGCGAGTTATTAGTGACGGCATTATTAACCAGCATGCCCACTGTGAGGATGCCGGTTTTGAAGTTATTAAAATCCTGAAAAAACTTTCGAATTTTGCCAGCGACTGTCCTTGTCGTTTCGCCCGCTGCTGGTACGGGAAATTCTCCGGTGATTGTGTCAAATGTCGTTATTTGCGTATTGGAAATATCACCGGTTCTCAGTACTCTATCTTTCAATTCTGCATCAATGATATCGGCATTGTCGTTGAAATCACCGATGTTGTAAATATCCTCCTGGTTTGGTTTAATTAAATTGTAATTTTCTGTAAAGCTCGCCATTACCCCAAGTCCTCCTCTCTGATTTTAAGATGCGTGAATTGCCCTAAAAACCCATGCGTGTAATCGCTTAGCGCTTGGTGCTGGTTGTATCTGATAGTGAGTGTATACACCAGATTTGCCGGAATAATCTTATCAAGCGTTATTTTTACTTCATTTACCCAGTTTTTTCCGTGTCGTAAACTGGCGATATTCAACGTGTAAGCGCGGTAATTCAATTCATAAGACCAGCCATCGGAACCCATAATGTTGTTCATAATGTTTTTCAATGCTGTTTCTGTATATGGAATATCACTTATTAGCCTGTTTATTATCCGGCCACGCCTAAAATCAAGCGTTTCGGTCAATGGATCGGAAATTATACTTAGGGCGTTTTCCCACTGCAAAACCCCCCGTTCCGTAGCTATTACCGGAAACGCATCACGGAATGAATTTTCCGCAGATTCTGCCAATATATCCAATTCTGGCTGAATCGCGTTTATGATTTCCTGCACATCGATATTGTCGTCATAGATGCGATTATAAAAATCTCTTAACATTAATTAATCACCACGCTTTCGAGTACCGGCAGGTGTTGGGACAAGGGCGATTGCTGAATATTTAAATCCGTCGGCGAACCATTAATTAATACATTTGTGACATTGTTGATTCCCGGCAGACTGATTATAGCAGATGTTATACGTGCGACAAATATTGACAAGCCATCAGAATCAGACCACTGTTTTCGCACTTCCAATATGTATTCAAGCAAAGCATCTTCGATCAATGATTGTAACTGGCCAATCGTGTAGCCGCTTTGCAAATTAATAGAAGCCGTTATATTAATACTTAATTTGTCGGGCGTTACAACCGTCACCCGATGCCCAATTGGAGCTATTCCAAGCCCTTCTCCGCTGTTCGGAATGGGATCTATTGCGGTCTGCACAACGCTAATAAACTCGCTTGTGGCAGGGTTATATTCTGCATCAATAATGGATACCATCACCGTGCCGCCGCCATCCCAGACCGGAAACACCTTGGCTGCCCCGACACCCGGGATAGCCGTTGTAAACTGCTTGTAATCGGAAACATTGCCGCCAAATGCGCGATTGTTAATTCTCTCAATTATGCGCTTTCTTAGTTCTTCGTCGGTTTCCGTGTCTTCCCCCGGTGTATATGTTCCAGTGATGGCAGCGGAACCCAAGTTGTTGATGGTGAACAGCGGCAAAACGGGGCCGAGGTATGTATTTCCGACAGTGCCGGCAGTTTCGCATTCCAAAAGGCAGCGGCCGGTGACTTCGAATCTCTCGGTTAACACAAAAATCTGCCCGCCGGAAAGCGCAGGGACAGAAAAACGGCTCCCTGTGGCCAGATCAATAGGATTACCGTCCGTATCGGCCATTTCGCCGATCCTGATTGCCCTGGTAGCCTGATTCCTTGTGATGCCATGATTGGCGGCCAGATTTTCCAAGTTGATGCCGACAGCGGACAATATTGACACCTGCTCTTGAAAAATCGTCGCCACGATGCTCTGCTGCGCTAATTCCGCAGCCACTGGCGCAAGAGTGTCATATATGATCGATCCCTGCCTCTTGTCCCGTGTCGTGGACACTCTCGCAAGCATTCGTGTCAATATTTCGTCAAATGATGCCATTTACTGTCACCTCGCTTCCAAATGTACCTCTATCGCTTGTTACTTTAAATTCGATTAGTGCCCCGTCTCTTGATGCCCGGCTTACATTTATGACCGAAACCGCCGTAATCCGATCATCCTGCAAAAGCGCGTCTCTTAGTGTTTTTTGAATCGTATCGCGCAAAAATGAGAACGGCCTGCCGATATATTTTTTAAATTCAACCCCGCGATTATCGCTGTAAATCGGATACGCATAACGCTCCGTTGATAGAATATGGTATACCGCCTGTTGTATCGCTTCAATTCCGTCCACGTTGCCGGAAATTTGATTATCAGTGATGCGATACGTAAATGTCGGATATTGAACTACGTTGATTTGATCTATTGTAACTCCACTTACCTGCGGTATCATTTCAATGCACTCCTTTCGACAAAATAACGCTGGCTAGCATTAAATGACATCAGAGTCACCTTTTCCCCGACCGCAAGATCGCCCCACAACCGAACAGTTTCCCCGGCGACCGTGATTGTTTTCGCCTTGCAAAGTGGAGACAGGACAAGTGCACCCGCCGGTAATGGCAATTCTCGGCTTTCAGATGCCATGATCAGTATTTGCAGTGGTGATACACTGGCAACGGTCCCGTCGAATATCTCCGACCGTATCACGCTTGCGCTGTCATTGCCTATTTTGGTCACTACTCCGGCCAACCTGTTAGCTGATATTCCCATATACACCTCCCATGATAGATACTTCCAGTTGCATTGTGTGTAGCCCCTGCTGGTAGTTGTGTGATGCCGATACTATCCACATATCCTGTTTGATGCCCAGCTTAGCGATTGACAGTGTAAATCCGCTACCGGCAATCAGTTCCGGTATGCCGAGCGCATTCAGTTTCAAGGTCTGCGCTTCCCTGTTGTATCTTTTCAGATACTTGGCGGCCAAATCCGTCATTTGCTCGACAGTCATTGGTGTGTCAATTTCTTCGACCATCTGTAATACACCCCATTGTTTCTGTGATTCCGCGTAGGGCGATACGTGGGAGATTATCCTCCCCGCCGCTTCGTCTGTCCGTGTTATCTTGATCCGGTTGTAGACGTCCTTGTCGATGCTGAGCTTGTACGTGTAGTCCGTCAATAGTGATCCATCGCCAATAATATAATTCGTCTTGCACTGCGCCAGCTCTGTAAATTCGAGCGTGCCGAAATTATCGCGGATAAAATAATACTTCCCGGCCTCATGAACGATTGACTGCTCAATACCGTACTGAATAACCTCGTACAGCGTGCCATTATGTATCTTGTATTCCGGCACCCACACCGACGGCGTAACGACCTTATACTGCGAATCGGTTTTCCGTCCGGCAGATTCACCGAAGTTCTCACTGCAAACCAACTCAAATATTTGGCTGGCGGTCACGCCCTCGGTAACATAGACTTCCTTGTTTTGCAGGTACCGAATCTGATCATAGGCTGTTATTTTGTTGTCGCCATCTCTGGATGTTTCCATCGAGAATACATAGCCGTAGAAAATACCGCGTCCGTTGACGGAAAACTTGATGATGCTGCCATTGACGATTTGCAGCCGGTTGCCCGGATCGTCGCGTACTGTAAATGTGCATTTGCCCGGCTGCCCGCTGATAAAAGTATCGTGCGTTATGGAATCCACCAAAGTGGTAATATCGTACATCGTGCCGGTCAATGTGTTCTGGCATTGAATAGTGTATTGCATTAAGTCACCCACCCTTGCGGAATCACGTAGACCTGGCCGGGATAAATAAGATTCGGATTACTACCAACCACTGCCTTATTTGCCGCGTATAGCTCCGGCCAGTTCGCACCGTTCCCGGACAGCCGCCTTGTGATTGCCCATAAATTATCGCCGCTCTTGACCGTGTAGGTCTGCGGTACCGACTCAGAGTTGTCTTTTCTCGGTTCTTCCGGCACCGTCGCGCTGGCAGTCTCTTCCACCGCTTGTACGACGATAATTTTGGCACCATAAGGGCGGTATTCCGACAGCGAAAGGGTGTAATATACTCTGTGCTCTTCTCCCGCCTTACGAGCATGCTTAAAGTCATCGACAACCACATCCATGTTAATATCAATGTCACTCGCCGTGAATTCTCCGGCCCGCTCGGAATTCCGCCAGTCTTCGATAAATTCAATAAACTCGTCGCCATCGTCTTCGATAAAGCTTTCAATTACGAAAGTGGCAAGGCCCGGCTTGCGCGGAATTACAACTTCGCCGGTTCCGATAATATTAACTGTCTCGTTGTTCCCAGGTATTGATATTTCAATTTCCTCCGGCGCGATCGGCAACTCGTAATCACCGTCGCTTGTCTCAATAATGATATCTATCATGTCAGCACCACCCTCGAATCCGCAGCTTCTTCAAGCACTGCCGCTATCTCTTCGACAACGTAGTCAACATCTACAGTTTCCCGGACCGTACCAATAGTCACAGTCATTTGCGGTTTCAGTGTTTGAAAGGTCACTTGATAATCAATAGTTGCCAAGTCCATCAGCAGCTTAATGTCTTCGCCGGAAATCTTGACTTCGCCAGTAGTCTTTAATGCTTTTCCGCCGCCTGGGCCCGCAGCGGTGTATTTGCTTAAATCAAAATTGGTAAGTTTATCCCCGATGCCGCCCAGCTTGTCGCCGATACCTGCAAATTTTTCGGAAAATTCATTCATTGTATCACTGATGTCTTTGTATTCTCTGGGAGCAACAAACTCTTCCCAGCCCATGGCTTCTTTTGCCGCATCACGGGCAGCACCAAGTTCCTCTATCTTGCTCTCAAGATACCCGGATACCCCAGAGCCAATATCGCTACTAACGCCTGGTATTATGCTTATAAGGTCTATAATAGCCTTAACCATACCGTCAACAACCTCAAGGACTCCTATTGACATATCGTAGAACAAAACCTTTACGGCCCCTATGGGGTCTTTGAATGCATTACCAATAAAATTCACAAAGGACGCTATTGCATTCCATGCCAATGTTACAACATTATCTACAACGGCGTATAGCGCCCCAAACCCCGCACCCGCAACACTCAAAACATCCGTTACCGTTACCCCGGCATCAACCAGCGCGGAGGATACGGCTACTATCAATCCGATAATCAGAAGCAACGGCAGGTTTGCGAGCGCCCACGATACGGCCCATATTGCCGCAGCCGCCAACACAACCACGCTAAGTATCGTTAATCCCATCACAACTTTATCAATGTTTTCATTAATCCAGGTAACGGCAGTTACAGCTTTCTGCGCCATCCAGTCAAATGCATTCGCCGCCATTTCTGATCCTATCGCCATGAGTGGGAGAAGCTGGTCACCAATCGCCTTTTGTGATTTTTCGATTGATTTGTTAAATTTGTTCATGACCGTCGCCGTTCCGTCAGTGGTCGTCCCCCATTTTCCAGTGGCGTCAAGAACTGAAACAACGGAACCCTTGATAGTGTTGGTTATCCGGTTGATCAGGCGCATGGTGCTATATACTCCGGCAGCTTTCGATAGCCAACCGCCGAACGGATTTGCTGCTCCTTTTATTTTTTGCGCAATTCCAGAAAGTCCGTCTTGTATCTTTGCAAGCTGGCGTTCCGACTTGAGCATTTCCTTGTTCCATTCTTCGGCTTCTTTGCTTCCTGACATTTCCTTTATTTTTTGCTCCAGTTGCTCAACCTTACTTTTTTGTTGTCCATAGGCCGCATTTGCTTTCATTAATGCAACCTCTGTCCTTCCGTAGGTTCCGTTAAGCTTATCTTGTGCCGCTATGAGTTTGTCTATCACGGATTGCCGTTTTTCCGAATACGCGAGTTCCTGTGCTGCATTTAATTCGTGTATCTTTGCTTCATTTCTATCCATGGCCTCCGTGATCCTATCCAATTCACTCTGGTAATTGGCCGCGCTCTGCGAAGCGATATTCATGGCATCATAAGCTTTTTGAAGTGCATTTTCCACCGCTAATATTGATGATGATGTTGATTGCATAGCTGCGGATGTATTTGTTGTTGCTTGATTTATTACTTGCAATGCGTCTTCTGTATCTGTTATTGATTCGGTCGCTGATTGTGCAGACGAAGATACATCATCAACGGCCTGGCTTGTTGTATTTATTGCAGCTTCGGCCGCCGACATACTATCAACTACGGCATCAATAGGATCAGCAGCATCTTGTGCGACAACTGATGTGTCCGCCAAGCTCTGATTCATTTGATCTACAGCATCTCCTGCTGTTTCTGCATCAGTTGCTACCGGGGAAAAAACCGAACTTAATTGTTCAATTTTTTGAACAAGGTCATTCGTTGCTGATGTAGTGCCTGTCATCGCATTAGTAATACTAGCAAGGACGGCGCTCATTTGATCCTCAAGCGCCAATGTGCTACTGATCGTACTCATGATATAATGTTCACCTGCCCCCCTTCCTTATCCTCGGCTTTGTTTGTACTTCTTTTTGCCGACGTTTTGCATCATCTATTTTATTTCCTATACAAGCAATTACAAAAGCCTCTTCTTTTCGCGGATCGATGCATTCTTTGGAAAGTCCGACAAACTCATGCGGCTTATAGCCCATGTTAAGGACGGCATATTGGCAATATGCCGCCTCGCCGTCGGACGCTATAAGTTTTTTGCTTCTTCTATATCCTTGTCAATATCGCTCAAATCGCTTATTTCCATGATTTTATTGACAATCCTTGCGGTCGTTCCGGCAGTAAATTTCCTGTTAATAAAATCCGCAACGGTATCGCACTTTGCTTTTTCCAAAAAATCCGCATCCTTAAGATTTGGATCTATTACATGATTTTCAATAACCAAGCAATTTAACTTATTAACATCAATATCGTTATCTTTTTTTTTGCTCCGTATACGATATCCTTGCAACTGCTTCTCGGTTAATGGTTCAACCACAAACGAACCAAGTTGTTTGCTAATATATATATCTTTTTTGATTTCTGACACGTCCGGCAATAACAATAAATCCTGTAATCTACTCATGAAAAATCCTCCTTAAACTGGTGTATTAAAATACTCCAGGCCATCTACTTCGCTGAACGTAAAATCAAAACTTCCTTCCAACGATTCACTGTCCACGTCAAGCTGAACGATATCGCCACCATTAATACTTACCTGCCCCAACTTTATAGTTTGCCGTCCTGCGGAACTGGCCGGATCGTCGTTGGTGGCGGTAATTGTGAAAAACGGCATAACTCCCGTCTTCGCCCCTCTGATAATCATTGCGGTAAAAACCGGCGACAGCCAGTGATAGGTGCATGATCCCGTTCCTGTCCATCCTGCATACTTGTGTCTTGTTGCTCTGTCCCCGAGCACATTGTACTCGCTTTTATTAAATTCTATAGAACCGGTTAAAGTCTTAATCTCGCCCAATGTTACAACGTTTCCGCTGATAACTGCGGTAACTGTTCCTTCTCTTCCATGGACGGGAACTGCATCAAATGCTAATGCCATCTATAGTCCTCCTTTCTATATTACGTACACAAGAGCATACAGAGTGTCCATTGCGGCGATTGGATTAAGTCTATTAATCGTAAGCATGACAGACGTTTTCTCTTTCCCTGCTGATATCTCAATATCGTCTGCACCCTCAAAATTATCTATGGCTCCAATTCTTTGCAGCTCGTTAAGATATGTCAAAACATCGGACTTGAAAACGTTACGTCCATTTTCGTTGTTTTGGATTTTGTCTCTGTAGCTTCGTTCCCAAGTATCGGTAAGCCTTGTTCCGACCTCATCGAGCACGCGGATGACTTGATTCAATCTGAAATCTTTTGAAAGCTTGCTTGTAAATGTATGCAGGCTATTTATGTCTTTTTCTGGTACGATTTGTCCGTCAATATTCGTCCTGAGTACAAACATCCCGTGCTGTAGAGCTTCTTCGTATTCGGAATTGGTACGTGTATTTAAAATTCGTGTTGCACCTGCAAACGCTTGTGAACCTGCCGATTCAGTCACGGATGCCCCAGCGGTAATTCCGGCAACCCACGCAGTAGCCTCTTCGGCAGTTACCTCGATGTCGCCCATCATTACACCGCAATCCGAATTGATAACCCCGTGGTAATCGGCTGCGTCGTAATTTGCAACAACAATCTGGACGTACTTGCCCTCTGTGTCGCGCATTTCCTCTGCAAACTTGGCGAACTGCGCGGCGAAAGTATCATTATTCTGTGTCAGCGCCATTGTCTGCCAACGTGCCTTGCGTGCTAATGCCAGGTATGCCGGGTAAGCCGTCGCTGGTGTTACTGTGCCGTTCGTTCCGCCAGTCAGAGTAATGCCGGCGTTTATAGCCAATGCACCGAATCCGCTAAACTCTACATAATCATTGTTTGCAAGCTCCTGCACCGTGGATGCTGGTTGTGCGTCCCTGCTTACGCCATCAACGTAGGTTGTGACTGTAAAAAGACCATCGGATTCGGTTATGACTATAGTAATCATATTACCTTTGGTTCCGGGATATTTCGCTATTGCCGTCAAGCTACCCTGTGTTGCTGTTGCCCTCACGCCGCCGCTGTCGAGCCTGTAGACAAGCGCCTTGTAACAGCCAGACAACATAAGGTTGAGCAGCTTGGCTTCTGCATCAAAAGCCGTGAAGCCTACTTTTGACAGGCTACTGCCGTCTGTGAGGTCAGTGCTGTACACTTCTATGAGAGTATTTTCCGGCCCCCACGAAAGCGGTATGGCCAATGTGCCTATTCCTCTATCCCCAACCTGCATAGTCGGGGCTGAAACGGCGGTGAAATTGATATAAACGCCTGGACGGGTCTTGTTCTGTGAGATCCATCTTCCACCCATGTATTACCTCCTTAATGTTTACATAATAAATGCGCCCGCCTAAATTGGCAGACGCGCACTAAATCGTGATATTTGATTCAATCTGTTCCTGCAATGGCCCGATTTCAACCGGCTTCGTTGCCATGACGGATACATTGCAGAAAAAGTGAAGTACACCGTCAACCTTTTCCGTCCTCCGGCCAGTCAATCGCACCGGCATGCCGTTCCATGTAATATATTCCAAATCCGATAGTAACCGAATGCTTATATCGTCAAGTTGCTGCTGTAAAAGGTTGACGCTACTTGGATCGGCAGCGACATGATAACGAATTGTCACAAAATAAGAAACCATCCAGTGATTTTGTCGCTCCGCTTGTATATCAAGCGTGAGTTGCTGAATGAAAAAATGCGGGTATACAAGCAGCTGAACCGGCGCTGTTTCCCGAAATCGCATTGCTCCCGGGAATGCTTCACCCAGGGCTATTACAAGGCCGCTGGTGACGCTGGTAGATACAATCTCGTACAATGTCACACCCCCTGCCTGACGCTCATTGTCGCCTCTTGTCGCGATTGATTGACCACGGGCGCGCCGATAACACCCTCGTAGGTTTCAAGCACTGCGCCGTCAAACGCCAGTTTTCGCGCTACAATTCTGTCAGCGTTTTGCAGGTCGATTCCCACGGCACAATTAATGCGCAAAGCGTGGATAATAGGCACAGCACCCACCGCTACGGGATCGGGATTATCAACGTCTGAAAAAGATATGTGAACCTTGATACCGGAATAGAATGGCACATTCGGATCGCTCGGGGCAAATGAGCCGTCGGGCAACTCAATCAATGATGCCCTGTAAATGTCTATCTCGTCGCTATCCATATAATCGCCAATAATGCCGCCTATCTGCCCAAAGTCAAAACCAGCCATACCATCACCTTCCTTCCGTTATCCTATATGGCAATCGAAAACTAAGTATCTGCGCCTCTCGCTGCTTCAAGCGATTCTCCGCCCACAACTGCGCTTGTGATGTATCAAAACTCACGCTACTTCCGGCCTCGCTGATTGAGGTTGCTTTCCCTGTCGTGCCGCTTGCATTGGACAGCTCATTATACATGTCCATGACCATCATGGCGGCCTCACCTTCGAGCGCTGCGGGCAGTTCTTGGCGATTGGTGGTATTTAGTATGTTTTGCGTTACAATGCCGATATACAGCGTCAGAATCGCGTCCTTTGAAGTGTCCGTGATACCCAGCAGGGTTTTGACTATACTAAGCAGGTTCACGAGTCACCACCTCCACATCGTTATTACATGTCGGACATTTCGCAATCAAAGCTACGGAACCGCCGATGATAGATAATTGCCGGCATTCCCTGGCTTCGCGTTTGAATATACAGCCGCAGTCGCAACATTCGAAGCGGTATGTGGGAAATACTCTTGCCCTGTCACCCTCTTTGATTATTCCATCCGTCGCCGCCTCTGTCGTCAATTTTCTGCCGCATATAGGACAGTAATTGATTTCAAAATATCCGTTTGCCATGTTATCCTTAAGCAGAACAATGCCTGGTGTATCATTTTTTGACTGATGAATCACTGCGACTTGTGGATAGTTACCGTCCGCTGCGCCTTTATTAATTTCAATACCCACGCCAATGCCAATTGATTTTGAACAATATTTACAATTCATCCGTTACCGCCTCGCTTTCCGGCGCAAATATGCTTTCTTTCTTCGACTTTTTCGCAGCCGTTTTTTCAGGCTCGGCTTTCTTTTCTGTCCGTTCCTGTCGCTTTTGAATTATCTGTCTGCGGCTCAACTCACTTAGCATAATCAACACCTGCCTTTTTAAGCAAATTCTCCACCTGCCGGCGGGACTTGCCGGAAATGTCGATACCGTTCGCGGCGGCAAGGGCGGCAAGTTGCTCTTCGTATACGTCATTATCGCTGGTGGATTCTTCTGAAACAGCAGGAGCAAGGGTTTCCCCCTGCTCCGTTTCAATGTCAATTATTTCAGCGACGTGGGCATTGAGCAATTTTATCGCCCGTTCTTTCGATACGGCGAGTTCCTCGCCTTTACTGACCCATCCGTCAAGCTCCGCATCATTGTAGCCTTGCGTAACCTTTACTCTAAAAATCATACGCGGCCTCCTTAGATGGATCCCTTGTTATGCGTATACACGCCCGTAAGCTTGTTGTCATAAACAAAGCAATCATGGTACAGCCGGAACTGGTATTTCCATTCATCCATATCCTGATTCACATCAGGATTAAACAGCTTCGGAACGGCCAGTTTTACAGCCTGTACAATCGCATTCGGCTGGATGATCATGAAATTTATAGGGCTTCCGCTAGGAACAAATCCCCAGTCATCCGTTCCCGTGCCGGGTTTCAAGTTAATGGCCATATAAAATCTTGCGGGCGGCACATAGGTAATCGGCATACCATTATACTGATTTGCGATAGTGTTAATGGTTGTGTCGCTCCCCCAGCGTCTGTCAAGGGCCTGATTCAGTGCGGGCTGCAAATCTGAATTAATGAACAGCCGTCTGCCCTCGGCGGTTACTTCCCCAGCGTTCATACTTCTGGTTCCTTCGTCGATTGCGTCAACGATGTTGTCACGATCGAGCACGCCGGCCACGCTCCCCGCGCCTTTTGCGGCATATTTCGCAAAGCGGTATGCATCTAATTCCGGAATCATGTGTTCGCGGGTGAAATTACCGATCAAGGTGCCGAATGTCAAGTTGAGGGTTTCCTCGTTGTCCATCCGGTCTACTCCAAGCTCGACACCGCGCTCGATTTCAAGCAGGAAATTTTTCCATACAGCTTTTGCTGATCCTCTCGGATAGCCGTTTTCTCTGTTGTAATCTCCGAATCCTTTTGTCGACACCTGTAAGTATTTAACCTCCGGCGTGTTGGTGAAATCGGGCTGAATAGCCGCATCCATTCCGGCGGTCATACTGTCGGCCTTGTAAATAAGGTCAACTATTGCTTGATATTTTGTTACTAATTCGATTGTGTTTGCCATTTGTAATCACTCCTGTTATTTTATTTTTGCTACGTCAATTCCTGCGCCCTTTGCAAACGCGGCGAGATTAGGGTCTACCGCCGTGCTACCGCTCTTACTTCCGTCTTGCTGGAAGATCGACACGCCTACGGGAAGTTGTGGAGCTGGTGTTGGTGCTGGGGTGTTCTGTGTTTGAATTGGAAAATCCACTAAAGCCGCATCAAGTGCCTTTTCAAAGTCACCATCTTTATCCAGATAGCTTTCGGCCAGCTTTAAATATTTTGGGGCCTTGTCGGCAGGGATGCCCTTACTAATCGCCGCTATCTGGCGCTGCAAGTCCTGTACCTGTCCGGTAAGCGTCTGATTTGTTCCGGTTAATTCCTGCATGGCCTGCTCTGGGGTCTGCTGCTTGGATTTCCATTCGGCTGTCATTTTGCTGATTGAATCAGCATCCATTCCGTTTTGCTGGAGCATAGATTTAAAAACAGCTTCCATCTTCTTCTCTGCGGCCTCTGTGGCTTTTGCGGCTGCCTGTGATGTAAGTTGTTCGATATCCACCGTTGCCGCGGTGGCGGGCGTTGTGGCTGCCTGTGTGGGCATAGTGACCGGCGCTGGAGCCGTTGGTGTTGCTGGTACTGCTGGCGTTGCTGATGCCTGTGCCTGTTCGCTCATAATAAATCCTTTCATCCGCTTCAAAAGCGTTACCGTTTATGGGCCGTCGCCCGTATTTTTGCAATAAAAAATGCCACCCACCTCCGATTAGGAAATGAATGGCTCTATGGCTCTAATTATTTTATTGTTTTGCATAGTCTAGCTTTATTTCATAATACGCTGATACCGATGCGTTTAAAAAGTAATCATTTTGATGCTCTGTCAAACATTCGTATGAGCAAAAATCAAGATTCTTTATGCTTTCGTGGCTACTATTTCCCCAATCATTGTGACCGGTGATTACTTCGTAATATCTTTTTCCCGCCTGCCCGCATTGTTCCATTCCTATCGTTTTGCCGCATTTGTCGCAATAGATTCCAGATGGAATATCTTTGAATACGACTTGCTCAACTCTTTTATACTCTTTCATCTTTTCGGCTCTCCTTTCGGCTCACTATAACCTCTTTCTCGCCCCGACACGATTTGCACCAGCAGAAAACACCTTCGCTCTCGGCATCACCGCTGTATGTCGCTATTCGTTTCCCGCAATCGGGGCATAGGTAGTCATGTTTCATTTGTCACCGCCTTTATGAAACGCCCATGCATAGCCCAAACACAAGCCGTCATTGTCTTTTTCTACTTGCTTGCGGTCAACAGGCTTGCTAATGATCGAACAAAGCATAATTCCCGCATCATACTCCTGTCTTGTAAATTTTCGAGACATTATTTCGGGGTCACTGCGGTCAAATCCATCTGGATCATAGATTATTAATCCGTCAATGTCGGCCCATTCTTGCAAGGTTTTAGTTTCCATCGCAAAATCCTCCGAGCATAGTGTAAATACAAATTCAGAAGCGACATCCGTGTTGGTTTCTGTGAGAAAATCAACGTCTATCATTATTGGTTCGCATGATTGTTCGCCGTACATATTTGCTTTGATGCGATCAGCCCATCTATTCATTACCTTCTCAAATGATTGCATTTATTATCGCCTCCCTCAAATTATGCACGATGTCACGCCACAAGGCCATTCAGCCGGTTCGTATGTTTTGGCAAAAATGTCAGGCTTACAGGGATAAAGTTCACCATCTATGCCTTGGATAATATAATCATTAACAGAAGCATGTAATTCACCTTCGAGCGTTTTGATGTACAATTCTCCGGCATCTTTAAAATACATGGTTTCGTCTTCCAGGGCCTTAAATATCCATTCTGGTGCTTCATACGGAGTTCCGTCACTATAGGTAAAGTCTCCATCATACTGAAATGCCTCAATAACAACTGGTTTTTTTCGATATCTCATATTCATTCTCCTTATTCAAATTGCGCGCAATGATGAAGCGCGGGGTTATTCCTCGATTTCACATTTGCATTTGCATTCAGTTGCGTACACGGTGTTTATTAAATGCAAATATAACTCTTTCGGGTCAAACTCCAGATTATTGCCCTTCGCCAACTCAAAAAGCTTTTTCACATCATCAGCCTTTGGCGTATATACGTAATTATCCCAGCCACCAACGGGTTCAAGTATTGCCATTATTTACTCCTCTCTTTCAAGATATTTTATTGAGCGCATAACGCCGCGCCGCAAGATTAGGTTACACCCTTGCAAATATCCACAAAGTCAGGCCTTGCCCGCTCTCTTATTTGCTCCATCATTGCGTTGTCCGCCATCTCATGCGTCCATACAGGCCGCCCCATTATGCGCTCGATATATTTGTGCATATCGGCAAAATCGCACATCAGAACACCTGTATATGCCGAAATAACAATAGCCTCTTGTTTTGTCATTTTACGCGGCTCCCTTGCTCTGTAAATAGGCCTTAAATGCCTTGTTCCAGCGGGCCGGAATCTGTTTTTGCACTTGGTCAATTCCGATTGTCATCATAAATCGGCCATCTTTCCACCTTCCGTTGCGAAGTCTATAGCCAAATTCAACAAAAGAAGCATAATTCATCAAGTTAAATATGGTTATTTCGAATGAATCCCCGACCACTTCCACGCTTTCAATTGTGGCGGCCTGCTCAAATGCGGACGGGGCTTGTTCTTTCGTTCTGCCGACTTGGAGCGCCTGATTTCCAACCCCCCATGAGTTGCGCAGTGCGCCGGTATCCTCCGGTGTATTTCCTACTATCTTGGCAACTGCCCGCAAGGCCATTTCCAAGAGAAACTTTCTCAAGAAATCGTCGAAATCATTATAGGCATCCGTCCAATTCTCTAAAAACTTCTCCAACTCTCTGAAATCAGCTTCTTTCGCCATTAATCATCCCTGCGCTTTCTTCTTTTCAAGTTCTTCTTTCCACCAGCTGCCGGTCAATTGCTTCCTGTTATCTTTAATGATTTCCCACCTCTTTGAATCTAAGTATTTCATTTCTTGGAATTCAGCAATGGTTGTCGGCATTCCCTCAAACAAGCCAGATACGAGATCGCTGCCGTGCTCTTTTTTGGCAGCTGCGATAAATCGTTTATAGCTTGCCAGCTGCTCCTTGTCGTTCTCGTAATACTTTTCGCGCTTTTGGGTGGACAAAAATTCTTTCCCTTGATCTTCCGTCAAACTCGCACGCCATTCTTTGTAGGACATATCCGCGGGGACATAATAATTCTTGCCAGTGAGGGGATCGCGGGCAATTCGTGTTGCCACATCATCAAACATAGCATCGATCTCGTCCGGCGGGAAATAGGCTGTTGTGGTGCTTCTGCATGGGTGTGGTGGGGATGAAATCGGCGGGTAATTTATTCCCTCCATTTTTTCGGATAGCTTAAATATCTTCAAATCTAATTCTTGGCATGAATCCGTTGTGCGGTGGTCAAGCGTGGCTAAAAATTGATATCGATCCACTACGCCACTTTCAACATAAGTATCCCATGTGGCGCTATTTGCTATATGGTTAAATTCCGTTCTGGCCAGACTGATGCTGCGCCATAGCATGCCACCGTGGCCTTTTGCCGCACCCTGTCCGAACATCCGATCATGTATAGCCGCGCCGATAATATTAGGATTATGTCCGAGTGCTACGCCTTGCGGAATCTCTCGTTGGAGTATTAACGTGAGCTTATCCTTATTGGTCCAAATGCGGTCTGAATAATTTTCACCGTCCCATTTTTCAGATATGGCTTTTTCAATAATTTTTGTATTTAATGAAGAAAACGGGGAGCCGAACCCCACCCCCTGTTGGAGATTGAACGTCGCTCTGTAATAGCTTTCCTCGTATGCACTGCTCAACCCTTCTCTAAACACATCCTGCTCTTGTGCATACAATTTCTCAATCTGGAATTGGCAATCTGCTTGCAGGGCTTCCAGACGGCTCACGGCTGATTTTAAAGACGTTCGCCGACTTAGTTTTTGGCGATAGGCCGGATCGAACGCATAGCCAGTTTTTTTAATCTCTTCGTAATAGGCCTCAGTTTGTTCTTTATAGGATTTTAATTCGGCCTTGCTTAAGTCTTTTTTGGCATCCGCAAGGGATACTTTGGCGTCTCTTGCATAGCGGCCATAGAACGCCTCTATTTCGCGCTGTATGGCCTTTTGAGTTTCCCTGTATAACCCAGCAAGATCATCGTTCATTTCCTCGGCGGTTTTTTCGCTGGATAGTATTAATCTTTCGGCCCTATTCTGCCAATACTTTTCTTGTTGCTCTTTACTCTTTCTCAAAACACTAATCAGCTTCACCGCCTTTCGGAATAAAGGAAAAACGCCTATTATTGAGCGGGCGCTATTATTTCATTGTGAATCAACGATTAATCGTGCAACGTTTTTCGCATTCATCTTTTGTGTTAAATACCGCAATTCCGATGTCTCTTTCAGTAAAATAAGCCAGTACGGGGCCGTTGGTATAATAGGTGATTTCGTTTTCGCTTATGCTTATCCGTTGTATCTTGGCTTTTACAGGCACCCTGTATGTAGGTATATACACATAGTCTCCAATATTGAAAAACACTTCAATATTCTTCATAACATTACCGCCTTTCGGGACATGAGGAAAGCGCCCTATTTAAAACAGTTTTGATATTTTATTTTAATTCATAACCAACTACATTTGTTATTTCTTTGGGAATCATTTCTTTTTCGGTATATCCGTGGCCATCACAAATATCGCAATCTCTATTTTCGTATTCGTCTTCCGAATAACCATATGAACCATATCTTGTAATAACCTTTTCCAATCCTTTTCCGCTGCATTTGGGGCAAATATATTTTCTGTTTAATATAGCTATTACTTTATCCAGCGTTATGTTCCCGTATTGTTTTTGCAGTGCGATAATTTGATGTGTTTTCATTTTCCCTCCGAATGATGAGTATTAAAGTGCTTCATCTGGTTGAGTTGGGCCATCCCGTTCGGTCAATTTTGCGTTTATTGTATAAATACCACGATCACCTTCTGCGATAATTTTTATATTTAATTCTGAAATATCCTTGATTTTATCAACGGAATTTAAAATATCTTGTATGTCCATTATTACTTTATTGCGCGTCATAGATTATTCCCTCCTACCTTTCTTTTCCTTTCAATCTCCTCAAGCAATCCTGGATTTTCGTATATGTTTCCGATAATTTCAAGTTCACCCAGCCACGCATAAATTTCTCTGCCAAACCCTTCGGAATCCCACTCTATGAAAAATCCACAACAAGAAAAAACGACTACCCCTGTGCAGAACTGCCGCCATGAGACGATATCACCCTCATATATTAAGTTTCCGCTTTTACTCTTCCGGTCGACACACTGCATGAATTCCAATTCTTCCATCAAAAACGGGTAAAATACACCTTTGCGCGTTACAGCTTCGTTGCCGACAAGACTAGTCATGTTTTTTAATGCTTCGAAGCTGATCATCTTCTCGGCCTCTTTGTCCCACGCCCTAAATTTAAATCTATCCATTCTCCCCATCCTTTCAAACTCATGCCGCATTAAAGCTTGCGCAAATTACACCTTTTTCCATATTCTCCGCAGCTTCTCCGATATATTTGCATTGGACTTCATCCGGCATATTACACCATACAGAAACACAACATATAACCCCGCCCTCACTTTCCGGGTGCATCATTTTTGCTTCTTCTTCGTTTTCTGCGGCTACAACACAGGAATCGTATGTATCGTAATCGTCATTTACATCCTGAGATAATAGATATAGTTTCACTCTCCCTACCCTCCCGCTCTAAAGGCTCAAACCCTATCGAGCCGCATATTTTACATGGCGCGGGATTTTCTATCGCGTGTTCGTGCTTAACAATATCACCGCACAAACTACACTTCCATTTCTTTGCCACCCATGGAGGCTGGTTTATTGCGTCCGGGAATCTCCCCATAAATCTGATCAAGTCATGCTCATTCATCGTTATCGCCCTCCCGCGCCAACCTCTCGTTTTCTTCCCGCAGCCTTGCAAGTTCCCGTTCTGCGCTCATGTCGGACATGGCTGCCTTGGCCTCACGTTCACGCCGCTGCTGCTCGATCTCGTGTGATTCTGTCGCCGGATTCCAGTTGTCAAGCGTCTCCTGAGATACACCGGTTGCCGCAAGTTTGACCGTATCCTCAATGGCTTCTGATTCATTCACCATCATATCGCGATTGAGCGTGGCAATTAACTTGTACTGCGCCCACTGCTTGGCTGTACCAACACCCTTAAATTCTAACCAGATATCAAAAAAGTACTTGAGCTGCTGCATGAATACTTCAAATTCCGCTTCTAATCCGTCCGTGTAAGTGTCAAGCCCCTGGAATCGAAACTTAAGCGCGATTCCCGATGTGTCACTTGATGTATCGCTGTCGGTTGTCATGATCATCTGCGCAGCCTTGCGGATGTTTTTTTCTATGATCTTCAATGCGGTTTCTGTGGCAATAATCTCCGGGCTGGCCTGCACATAATAAGCCTTACCGCCGGTTCCGATCGCAACAATGCGTGAGTTCTGCATAATGGCCCGTTGCGAGATCAGGGTGCCCAGCTCCGGTGAATAACCCTCAAGTGCAAGCACCGGCTCCAGGGCATCCATGATGGAATCCACCATCTTGCTCTGTAGCTTGTCATAACTGTCTACAAGCTCCCTGATTGGATTAAGCGCCGGTAATTCATCCTCATTGCCCTTGAACGCAATGAACGGGGCTTTCCCCCATGATATCCCTATACCTTCTTGATCCATGTGCGCCGTCGGTCCGGGACTGTCCGGGTCCGGTATTAACGCGCCCTGTCCCTTGTCAATATATCGCTCAACGATTTCCCTGTCCCAAAACTCAACCTTATTGACATCCTCCCGGTTTCCGTTGATGTAATGGACTTCAATGTAATCTCTGACCATTACATCAAGTATAGTATGCTCATTGTCCGACCACTCCGGATACATCTGTTCAGATTCCATGTGCTGTATGGCAAGATCGCCAGTCTGGTCGATGGAGACATAGGCAAATCCAATGCCTTTATTGATGGCTCCCTGTTTACCTATTCTTCTGATTGTTTTTCTGCGCTCGGAAGTGAGATACTTTGTCCATTCTTCCTGGTAGATTGCTGCTTGGGGATCTTCAATCGGATTACCGTTTTCGTCGGTAGTTTCCGGCAACGGGCTTTCTACGCTGATGGCGAACGGTTTTCCTAACGCGTAATTACTTTTTTCAGTAACGCTCTCATTCAAGAATGCCGATGGTATTTTAGCGTTCGACAGGGTTTTATTCTCGCCGTATCCCGGCAGGTCGCGCCGCTTCATGGCTATGGTTGTGTTCTCGACAAGGAAGTACTTTTCCGCATCAAGCATGTCCTTGATGGTCTGTGCGTCTTCGCCGTTGCGCCATTCGTTTAGGATAATGCGCGTGATATCTTTATTTGTCCGGCCGCGTCCGTAGAAGCGAATCCTTGCGTTTATCAAATCTGTTTCGGTCAATGTATCACCCCTTTCGCCCGTCATTTGTTAATAGTTCACAAAACCAAAAAGTGTTTTGCCGTGTTTTTTGATACCGGCACTGGCAAGATGCACAATTTTTCTACTTTGCTTTTTGCCGAAAATTCCTCGTGCGCGTTACGCGCTGTGCCATTGCTTGGCCTTATCCAATATTGTCTTACAAAAATATCGCGTATCATCCATATGATGATCGTTTTCTTTCACAGGAACATCTTCGTCTTGAATTTTTTCGTTCCATGTGTATAGCCCAAATTCCCTTATCGTTTCCTTGCAACAATCGCATATTTTAATTTTGCCGGATTCCAGCAAGCTTCCGGTAAGTCGAATTCCATCAAGCACTGAATTGTCAGCGGGAATCACCGGTACATATCGCTGCCTTAGCTCTGCAATAAACGAAGCTGCTGACGGATCGACAATCATGGCTGTTATGGGCAGGTCGCCAACGAATTTTATATAGTCATCCGCAAACTGCCTGTCTGTGCGCTGTTTGCTTTGCTCCCGCCCCGAATAGTGGTACTCTTTAATTTTATACCAAATTGCATTGTGAAGCCCCCACAACCCAAATGTTGTAGGGTTTTGAGTGCCGTAATCGCAGCTTACATAATATCTTGTGTATGCACGCTGCTCTGATGGGACAACATTAATTTTCTCGTTGAACATATCGTATATTCTTCCGGTTGCCTGAACCCAAAGTCCCTTGATGAATCTATCATGAAAAACACCGAGATATTCCTTGCTTACCTGATCTATGTATTCCTGTGTCAAAGAAGGATTATCTTTCATGTCGAATTTAATATTTTTCAGACCGAGTTCATCTTTGCGATCAAGATAATCTGATTTTACAAAATTCATAGGCGAATCAGGGTTAGTGGTGCCCAGGAAGCAGGCGTTCGGTGTTCTTAAACTTCCCATGCAGCGCACAAGGAATGGCCGGTTCCACAGTGTTAATTCGTCGCCGTAGATAAACTCTGCCGTGCTCCCTCGTATCTTTGCCTCTGCCGATATGTCATTACATCCCTCAAGCTCGATGCGTATTCCGCAAATACTGGCCTTCTTCTGGTTTAGGCTATACTTGAAATCCCTCCCGTATTGCAGTGCCAACGGTTCGAGCACATTGCGCTCCAGTGTTGTCAGAGTGCGTCCAACAAAGAATATAAGCCCTTGGTTAGTGTAATTATTTACAATATGTTCAATGGCTTTGTGATTGCATATAAATGTTTTCCCGGATGAAATAGCGCCCTCGCATATCGTCATTCTTGGCAATGGGGATATCATGAATTCAGCCTGTTTTTTACTTATCGAAATTATCACTCACCACCTTAAACGTTTCCCTTAGAGCCTCTAAGCGGGAATTATCTTTATCCTGTTCGCGCTCTGCTAATCCTAAGATATCAGCCAGTTTATACAGGGCCGTATCCCGGCAATAGGTTTTGAACTTGAATTGTCCGTTTGCTCCGATGGATACCTCTGAAACATTTTTCGTCTTTATTGTCCTGCTGTCTTTTAGCTCTACGATTGGTGCGTATCCTATTATTGGTTCTCCGGTTTCCCGGTCGATCCCTACTTGCGTTTTCTCTGTTCTGAAATCAAGATAATTTGATATATCGTCTTTTGCAATTGAGACAATCTCCGCAAGTACTTCTTTCGCTGTGATAATAGTATCGTTTTCGGCTTCCTGAATCAGCCTATCACGTAATTCATTATACCTTGTCCGTACCTTGTCTATCTTAAACAGTTTACACGCTTTTGCGTCAACCGCTGCATCAGGGGCCTTGCAAGAAGGATATGCAGCGCGGTATGCTTCACGCTGGCTTTTGCCCTCTATTAATCCAAGCACAAATTTTTCTTGCTTTTCGGTTAAGTTTTTGGCCAAAATATCTCACCACCGTTTCGTATTTCAAATGCCATCTATTCGGATGCCTAAACCATATACTCAATAAATCATTTGCGCTTGCCTCTTGCGCCGCTTGCCTACCTCATAAGAGGATACCCACCTATTTTCCCTCGCAAAAAGAGACACCTGCCGCGCTAAGCAACAAATGTCTCTTCCAAAGGAGAGCGTCATAAAACAATCGGAACATCCGGACTTGAACCGGAATCCTGCAACCGCACCCGGTTGCTGTTCAACCGCTGTATCTTTGTCGAACTATATTCACCCAGCGTAGTTTTTCCCTTGTTTTTGCACAAGGTCGGGTTGCGCTACCACCTGTCGTAAGCATCCTATTTATTCCTTTTGCGAAGACGTGGACAATAGGTTAAGAACATCGTCTTCTAATCAGCGACCGGGCTTTGACACCCGGAAGCCGTATATAAAATTGGAGAGGAGGGACCGGGAATTTAGGAACATTATCAGGGAGTTAATATTGTTCCCATTATCGCTAATACAGTTATATCACACTATGTCGCTCAATTTGAACCCATTTTTCAAAAGATGCAAATTAAAGTAAAATAATCGGCGATATCCGTTAAAATCCGTCTTCCCCACCGGTATGCGTCCGTAATCCTGATCGTATTCAACCATTTCATACGGTATGTTCTTGGTCACGCTCCTCAATATGTGTCTGTATATGCTTGGGTTTGCACGGATCGCCGCCTCTTCTATCAGCTGGCAGTCTCTTCGCAGTTCCTCGTTTTGGATGGCTGCCCCTTCCGTCTGGTTGCTCACACCGGTTCCGCGCGGCATCCCGTCAAACTTCACGGCGGGTAGTCCGTATTTTATCTTTTTCTTCTTTTCCTCATACTGGCGGCAGAATGCTCGAAGTTCATCGTATCTGTCTTTTGAGATGCCATAGTCATCCCAATTAAGGTCGCGTACTCTTTTGTTCATTGGCATCACCTCCCATCATGCTCTCCGCTCCACGCCCTCTTTTCTGCATCCACCGCAAGCAGTATCGCTGTGTTTGCGCGCTCTTCCGACATCCCGAAATCTTCTGTCAATATAGCCCTTGTCCCTGCTATCATGGTTGTCAGAGCGAAAAGTATGCTTCTGGGTGTAGATTCTGTCATGCAATTATTCATCATCATCCCTCCTCGTAATCACTTCCCCATACAATTTTCCGCCCAGCCGATACCGCCGATCCGGACACAACTCCGTGAAACAATACGGCGGCCATGTCTTCACCGGCGACCTCTCAAGCATGTCCATATATCCGGATCGGCGGGCGCTTCCGTCTTTCTTGTCCATTTTGGGTTCCCTCCTGTGTCAATTTTTATTTTACCAATCAAGTTCCTGCCCGCAATTCTAGCAATGTATAATCTCTTCGTCGTTACCCACGCCGCCCATTAAGTCATAATCGCAGCTAGGGCAGTGTATTATCTCTCTATTGCAAGTATATACAGGCTTTTGGGGTATCTGTTTTTCCATCGCCCTGACAGCTATTTGTTTCGCCTCTTTGGCTTCGCTGTAGTTTTTTGCATTAGTCCCGTCCCTCATAATAGCTATGGCTTTTTTCGTGTTCATAATCATCACTCCCTCCCGCTCTGGTATCCTTCTACAATCGCCACCAGCTCCTCAAATTCATCGTCTGCGCTTGAAAATATGCCGTCACTGCAATACTCGCATATTGGGCATACATGACAGCCGGTATCCCTGCATATCTTTTTCGCTTTTCTGAAAAACTCCCTTGCTTCCATCTTCTTTGGTATCTGTCTTTTCAAGGCTTCTGCCGCCATATCAAATGCTTCTACAATATCATCAAAGCTTTCTCCTTGTTCCGGGATTGATGTTTTCCGGTTTATTATCTCGATTGCCTTTTCTATCTTCATATCTTCCCTTCTTTCTCAAAAATATTAACCCAAGTTGATCTAATTACAAACAATCCGATTGAATAAGTTCTAATAATGGGGCTTTTATATAATCGACCAGGTCAACATGTCCAACAACAACAAATTTGTCAGGCTCCTTTTTTATATGATCGCTATAATATTGGGCTTTACGAAGTCTCTTTCCGTCAAAGCTGATCGCACTCGTATATTTACCCTCATTTTTGAGATAGACAAAATATCGTGTCGGATTTTCATCCCCCGCCCAATAGTTTCTGACAATATCGCCACACTTCATCATTTTTCACCACCTTCATCAAATTAAATTTACTTGCCTTTCCTACGCCGCAATTCTTCCTTGAGCTGCTGGGTAGTATATTTATCCAGACCATTGAAACACGGGCGCTTAGCTGCCTTAGTGTCCTTTTTGGCCAGTTCTTTGTCAAAAGCTTGGTATAATGCATCTTTCTGCATCTTTTCCAGCTTTTCCATCATGCTAGCCACGGTCTCTTGTCTTACCTGTTCTAATTTATTATGTTCTGCCTCATTTCTCGCAGCCGGCAAGAACTGAAAACGCCACGCTTCGTCATGAATTACGATTATATTGCCATCCTCATTTATCGCCAGAACTTCCAAAAACCTCGGCTTTATCACACTGGTTTTAAGCGGAAAGTCCGTTCCTTCCGGCAGTTGTATGCACTGCAATGTAACCGCGTTTAATACTTTGTCGCCATGAATCACTTTGAATCTGCTTAGGTCAATGCCCATTTTTCATTCCTCCTAAAATTAATTTTGTGCTACCGTATAACCATCAGACAATGCCGTTTCGTACAGCTTGATTACGTTATCATTTTTATCGGAATACCAAGGCCGCCCGAAAAGACTGTTTTCCGTTGATTCTGTCCCGAAAACCTTTTTGTACATTTCCGGGAAGGAGCTTGGTGCATTGTGGATATTGGCTATTTCCAGATCGCCGCCAAAATGCTGTCGCCTTTTGCGAAAGCGCTCCAGCTCCTCTGCTTCTTTTTCTGTTAGGAAAACCATTTTTCACACCTCCTAAATTTATTTTATTGCCCCGCCGGCACCACCCAGAATTCCCAACTATACCCGTCGCTGGTCCACGCCTGGAAGAACTCCTGATAAGGATCATACCGCACGTGGTCGATCTGGCGGGAACTGATCACGATGTCACGGTATAGCTCAGAGCTGATGGTGTGGTTGTTGCAGTCAAGCAGTGCTTGTATTTCGTGTGAGTACATTTTTTTCACCTTCTGACTGCTTCGCTTTGGTTTTTTCAAACACCCACAAATAACTATGGTTTTTCCGTGCATGCTTTTGATTGTGATGCACTTTCGGCGTTTTGGTATTTACGAGAACGAGCATGTCTTTTGCGTATAATCCCAAGTCTTCCGCCATGTCCTTGATCTCGATGTGGCTCCAATGCTGCTTACCTCCGTACACTTCGTCTTGACATTTGACAAGGATGTAGCCGCCCGGCTTGATAACCCTGTAAAGCTCTTTCAAGCCGCCTCTGTACAAATCCATAATCCCGGCGTGGCTGCTGCTCTTTGATGTGTTATAACATTTAACCATATCGCCCAGCTCGGTCCTGGCGTAAGGTGGGTCTGAAACCCCGTGATCAAATATCTCATTTTCGTAAGGCAGATACCGGAAATCGGTTCCTGTTTTTATATCGGTTCCCACAATTGTATATTTGCCCTGGTCAACTTCCCTCCAAAATGCCCCTCTACCGTATGTGACGTCTGCCACTGTATCCCCGGCCCTGAAATAGAGATCAACCACCCTTGATAGCAGACCGGCATTATTCCCGGTATGTACTGTATATATTGCATCGTTCATTTTTCGTCAGGAGTAAAGAACGTTCTTTCCGCTGGCCAGCAAACCTCTTTTCCCCTTTTCTTTATTTGTTAAAAATCAAATATGCTTAATTGTTCTGGTTGGTTCTCTTTTTCTCTAAGAGCGCATTCTCTTTCTCTTTTGAGTTCCGCCAGGCGCTCTTTTGTGATCCATTTGTCCGCATGGACTTTGTCTAAACTGTAGCCGTCCATATTTTCATAGCCCACCTCAACGATTTTCTTTTCCAGTCTTGCAATCTTGGCATCCTGAGCCTTTTGTCTGCGCTCTCTTTTTCGTTCCTTTTTCTCCTTTTCGCCATCCGCTGAAAAGCTTACGGTAATCCCGGCATTAAGGTCCTGTAGGTCACTCATTAGGTCCCTGCTCGGCCTTGACTCTGCGCGGATGTTTAGTATTTCTGCCGTATATGTCTTATCAAATATATCGCCGCCTTGAAGCTTCACAAAGGCTTCGCAAATATCTATGTTGACAGGGTGATCAAAGTAGCGAATACCCTTTGTTATGTGAGTAATAACCTCGCCGTCAAATAGGGTGCCGTCACGGCGCACATAGCTTGTTTTAAGGTCATAATACACATTCCCGCGCTTTTTGCTTAATTCCCGACCACGTATCGGGCAATAACCGCCCAGACCGGCCGGACACCATTGGGCGCATCGGGATGGATAGTAATGTTGTACCCAATCGTTGATTGACTCCTTATAGCGCATATGACTTTGGCAAACTCTCCCATTGTGTGAAGAAACATAATCGTTGTATTTTCTTTTCTTCTCCGCCTGACGATCTGCCTTTGCTTTTTCAAGACTTGTTTCGTAATCGTAGGCTTCATCTGTCCTATGACACACACACCAACACTGGAAGCAGTAATCGTTTCCGCATCTGCCGTACAGTAACGGATCGTTGTCAGGACACTGGGGTTTGTCGTGTGGGCATCTGATAACCGGACAGTCGTTTTCGTGAGACCAATTAATACCCATGTAACTCATATCACTCATTGCATTTTCGCCTTTTACATACATCCCGCAACCGGTTTTGTATGTAATCCCCGCAATGTAGGATCTTTTGTAGACAAAACCGCCGCCCATATTATTCAGCGGATCACTCCCGGGAAGTCGGCTACTATTTATTTGCATGTAATCCGGGAAGTGGTCTACTGTGTAGCCTTGTGACAGAAGTTCTTTTGTAAGTTTGTTGTACTCTTTCTTGTATTCTTCCATGGCTATATCCCCTTACATGGCCTTAAGCCTAGATAATCCTCCATCCTTGCCCGGAAAGCGTCCTTGCTCATATCGTAAATCTGGCAAAAACAATTTTCGCAGGTGTTGTAAACCTTAAATGTCTTCGTCAATCGCATGTCCCAAGTATTCATTTGCCGGCCGCACGAACGGCAGCATTCGTTTGTCTTTGCCATGCTTGATATCCTCACCACCTTTCTGATCAATCTCACTTTAATTGTCCTTAATTACTTTTTCATATATCTTCTCATGAATAATGTGCTGCCTCTCCCATTCTTTGGTTCCTGGAATATTTTGCAATCCCAACCACTTCTCCGGATCTTTCTTAATCGCTTTCCAGTACCACGACGGCATCCCTAATTCCTGCGAAGATGTTTCGGGATCAGAATACTCCATTTTCTTTTTAAAATCCGCAGCATGGCCACCTTTTAAAAGCACTTTTACATCCTGTTTAAAAAAGAAAATAATCGATGACTGAACCAAGCAAGCCAGTTTAAGCTCCTCATAGGGAACTTCTTTTCCGTCCTCCAAATCCGCAATTATTTCACACGTTTGTCTCATGTCACACCTTCCTTCTCAAATTTTAATTCACCCGAACATTTCAATCTGCCCGTCACACTGCCGCTGCTTCACTTCCCGCGGCTTATATGTCTTATCCAGATCAAACGCATCCATTGGATTAAGGTCAAATAACTTACAGCGATTGACTGACTTCGCGCTTGCCTCGCTCATTGTCTTTTTCTTTTCGTTGCAATAGATACCGTTCCCCGTGGTAAGGAATGAACAGTACCGGCAATATTGTCTCATTTCCCCGCCTCCTTTCATCTTTCACCATCTTTTCGAATGGATAAAACATAATATTCTACACCTTGCTCCGCTCCCCACTCTTCCCTGCCTGTTTTTATAGCCAAGGAACAATCAGCTATGATATAAGGCGATTCTTTGGAATATCCATTACGAAACTTGATTCTATGATTTTTTAAAGTCTCCTGTTTTCTAAGCAATTCTTTAACGTCTTCTGCTTCTCTCCTGTGAAAGCCTAGCCAGGTCATAAACCGGGTATCATAGTACGGCTTGATCTCTCTGTATTCCTCTGTCTTTTCGCCAGAAAGAATCATGTCAAACCATTTCTTTTTAATTGTCAATGTCAGCATTCTCTACCTCGCTTTCTTCCGGCGGTTGGTACGGTTCCGGCAGCGGCCGCCATGCCACAACAAAATCACCTATAACCGCAAATTCCTCCGCGTAAGTAGCAGCTTCGTACCATCCTTGCGGAACCTTCCCGTCTCCGCGTTTTTCGTCGTAATCACCTAAATCATCCCAATGATACAGACTGTTTTCCGACCAAATGTTCCCATCTTCGTATATGGCCCGGCAGGTAAATCTTCGCGTGCCATTTTCCAAGCGGCGTTCGATGCTAACCTCAACCTCTTTTTCGTTTTCCGGCAACCGCTCCCCAACTGGTATCCATTCGCCTGCTGGTGGAAATGTGTCGATCTCATACATTATCCATTTCATTATGCAGTCCATCAGTGTTCCCCTTTCAAAATATTTCATATCAGCCAAAAAGGCTTCTTTTAATTTGTCTGCATCAATTAAAATTAATTTACCCATCTATTTTTCCTCCGTAAAATTAATTATCTAAGTCGGCGGCCTGTGGTAATCGCCGGAAATCCTTCCCCTACCTCTGGCCCGCTCAATAATTTCGGATGTCATCCGACTGATCGCTTCTTCCATCAGTGGATACTTCTTTTTCATGTTGGTAGATTCCTCGTGGAGTGCTTCCCATATTTTAGCGTAATCATCTTTTGATGAAAGGTCTTTGTACTTGTTCCAAAAATTCAACCAGACATCATTGAAGCTGTTTTGAGCCTCTTTATCCGTCATGCTACCTCCTTTCCGTTACAGAGGGTTACAACTGTCTGTAACCGTAAAACCCTTGATTTTACTGGCTTTGCAGGGTGCGGTTACAGGGTTACAGGGTTACAACGTTTTTCTCTCACGTGCGCGGGGTGTATGTAAAACATGTTTTTTTTCTCTCGCAGTGTGTCCCCCCCCTATAAGCTTATAAAAAGTCTGTAACTTCTGTAACCCTGTAACCATGCCCCTCAAACCCGCATAAATGCTACATTCTTCGGTTACAGAACTACTAAAAATCCCGTAACTTTTTGCGTTTTTCCTGTAACGGTCGCCTATTTAAACGGCAAATCCGTGTTTCCGACCGGATCAAACTCTATTTGTAGGGACTCCGCCATGTTAATACAAGCGCAGCGAGTAGCAGTCCCGTTGATCTTGGTCGACTTGTACAGACTGTCTTTTCCCTTGTCCAATCTGCCCGCCTGATCAAGCCATGACAGAAGCGCCTTGGGATTATACCCGCCCTCTTCGCACACCTGTTCGAAATTACGCTTGATGAACCGCAATTCGTCACCCATGACAGTACCGAAACAGGGATCGAAATCGGCTTCGAATTTGGCTGAGTTGCTCACGTAGTATTCTTGTATGTATTCGTACCCTCGAAGCCCAGCATCTACGTTATCCTTGCTGTGCAGGTATTTTTCAATATCCTCTACTGTAAGCCCTCTACCGTCGCAAAACAGCCATTCCGTGGCCAGAGCGTCCGCCGTAAGGATGGCAGCCGCCGCCATGGTCTGTTTTTCCGTGCTGGCCGTACCAAGGTCTTGATAATAGCTCTTGTACAGCCCCACCGCCTTTTCTCTCGCCGCCTCTGTAGTCATGAAACCCATAAACAGCTTTCCGGCGTGCCCGTAGTTGTGCCGGATACCATCCAGCAGCGTCGGTGCATCCGCAAACAGGCTTTCCCGACATTCGATCTCTATAATCCGATTAACTGCCCCCCCACCGGATGCCGAATGAGTAATAGGGCTTTCTCCTGATGTGATTATGCAATTCTTCCATGTAGGTGTTTTCTGTAGCCCGCCGGTCTTAGCTCCCCTTGTCTTGCCCACCCCCTCGCACAGCATATAGACGGCTTGTTCAAAGGATTTTTTGTCTTTTACCAGCTGGAATTCGTCCAGAACCAGCGGCAGGTTGTTGACGAAACTCGCTTGCTGCTCCAGTCCCACAAGGGTCCCGTTAAAAGTCTGCATATAGCCCGCGCCGTCGCCGGGGTCTGCCCACACGGACACGGCAAGCAGCTGGGCGACTGTTTTACCAGTTCCCGATCCACCCCAAAAGTGAACCATAAAATTCAGTTTTCCGATCGTCTTAAGAATCACCGACGCAAAACTCGAAGCCAGAGCAATCCGGGCCGGCGAGTTGGTCTTTCGCACGTCTCTCGCGATCTCAAGCCATTCCTCAAACGTTCCGTTCGTTCGGACGGCCTGAAATATACTGCGGAAATTGTCCAACCCATCAAATTCCAGATTCTTCATGTATGGGCTAAACATCCCGTTAGATGTCCATCCAAGGTGACTTACTGACTGCACCTCGGGGATTGTGTTGTGATTCAGATCGTCGATATCTTGGAGATATTCAACCAAATATGATGCGTTCTTGTCTGATACTGATACGTCCCTGTCTGCCAACTTTTTTACCTCCCTCGCACTGAATAGCATGCTTTTGTCAGCTACTACCTCTTTCCAATCCCTAAAATCACGGCGAAACATCAATTTCAAGCGCACGGTCCCATCGTCGATATTGACCAACCGCTGCACCGGCAGGATCGGATGGATACAGGCCACGTCCATGCCTTGGTTATCGTTTCGACGGACAATGCCATGATCATCTGCCATCCAGTCTCCGGTAAAAAGTTCGATTGGTTGATCTCGGAAGTTGGTCAGATTGTTGACAACGCTGTTTATGCCGCCTTTTCGTTCCTCATGCTGGGCAAAGTAAGCCTTAACCATTGTTCCGAAACGCTTAAATCCTGCCCGCTCGGCGTTGGCTGACAACGCATTGAATAGCTGCATGTAGGCAAAACCATCATCCTTGTGACTGAACAAGAGGGAGTAGGGCGCTTCCGCATTAAATTCGTCTTTTGTAAATTCTTTCCACGGCTCATTCATCCTGTCGTCTCATTTCCTCCTGTTCCTCCCTTGTCCCGCTTGCAAGGACTTGGTATTTGTATTCATTTTTGATCTTCATTTCGACGGCCGCACACCACTCCGTTGTATATGGATCATATTGAGGGATCAGCTGATCCAGCCATTGCAACAATTTGCACACCTGATAAAATCGTTCTTTCCACCAAATCATGAATGACTTGTTTTCTGCCTCAATCCGGGCGCGTTTCCGTTTGAATTCTGCCCTTCTGATAGCCGCCGTTTTCCGGTCTGTCTCCTCGTAAACCCCACCAAGTAGCAAGAAGGCCTCCTTAAAGTCCACGTCATCCATCAGCTGAATGAAGGTGAATATGTCACCATTTGCCCCGCATGCGTGGCAGTGGAAATCTTTGGCGTACACCTTAAGTGAGGCCTGTCGATCTCCTTGGTGGAACGGGCATGATATAAATCCTTTACGGTCCGGAATGAAGCCGTAGCGGCCCACTATATCCCGCATGGAATAACTATCTTTGATTTCCTCGCTGGTCAAGTTGCCCCACGCCCTTCCAATATTTCAATTATCCGCGTCCCCGTGTGTAGCTTGTCACAGAACAGAAATTCCGTGTTATACTTCCGTTCCATGGTTTTCAGTATCTTTTCCAGTTTCTCGCCGGTGACGGCTTTAGGGGATGATTTTAGGCGGGGATTAGTCCATTTGTGCACATCATCAATGCTCTTGATCTGATTGCTATGTTCAACCAAAACAATCACCTTTACCCCGATTTCCTGCGCCCTCCGTAGTTCGTCCGTGAATCGCCTGTGGCCTTGGCAGACGTTGCTTGTCAGTTCCGTCAGATTTTGTTTGCGGTCAATAATCAGCCGGGGATTGTCAAAATTCATGTAATCGCCAACATGGAGTTTGCTTATAAAGTGTTTAACCCCCTGCTGATCAAATGTTTCTACGATCTTGCGGATTGCGCGGGCCTTTTCGCGCGAATCAATTTGTATTACCATCTGCTGACCTCCTTAGTTAAATGGCAGGGCGTCGTCCTCAACCCCATCCGGGATATTCATAAATCCGTCACCGATCGTGCTTGCCGGAACTGGTCGGCTGGTTGGCTGATATTCGCCTCCGTTATTGGCAGAAGGGGCTTTGCTTTCACCAAATTCCACCTGATCAACAATTACATCCGTGGTATAAACCTTCTGCCCGTCCTTGTTCGTGTAAGAGCTGGTTTGCAATCTTCCTTCAAGCACGATCCGGTTTCCCTTTCTGAAATATTTTTCGATAAATTCAGCCGTCTTTCCAAATGCTACTATGCGGGGAAAGTCTGCGCTCTGCTCCCCATCCTTTTTATACCTGCGGTCAACTGCTACGCTGAATTTAGCTACCGTGGTACCCGAATCCGAATAACGCACGTCCGGTTCATCTGTTAAGCGCCCGATTAAAATTACTTTATTCATTTGTTCTCTCCTTATAATTCATATTCCAATCCCTTATCCGCTACGTAGACCGGACACGCCACCAATTCCTCTATCTCTCGCCGGAATCCTCCTTCGTCGCTGGTCTGGTCCGACAGGTGCATCAGGCAGACCGATTTCAAGTCATTGCTCTGATTGGCTCGGATGAAGTCTTTACATGTCTCTAACTCCATGTGGGTCATTCGGACACGATCCCGCAAACCCTCATGGTAGGCGCTCCGTAGTAGGCGCACACTGTAGTTACACTCAATCATGATGTGGTTCAAGCTTTTGAACCGATACTTTACGTACTCGGTATCGGTTGCAAAAAGCAGCCGCCCCATTTCTCTGTGGGAAATCAAGAACCCATAACAGGGAACGTCATGCACCTGATCAAATACTTTAACCGTAAACGGTAAGAAAGCCGTAAGTGGATATGAGAATGCGCCCACGCCGGACTCATGCCACGGCCTCAAAACCGGTATACCCGCTTGTAAGTATTGATTGATATACGCGGCGTGATCTCCGTGTTCGTGGGTCACTATCACGCCGTGAATTTTGTCAATATTGAAGTTCAGCGCCTTTTTCACTTCTTTGAACGGTACCCCGGCCTCTATGACCAAACACTCTGTCTCATTGTGGAGCAGATAGCAGTTACCTGCTGATCCGCTCCCTAAACATGTCACTTTCATGCGCTCTCCTTAAAACGGGTCTTTTTCCTCGGTCACTTCTTCGGCTGGCTCCGGTGTCTCTGGTGTCGTTGGTGTCGTATCCGCTGCCGGTGTCTGATCATCCTCGACAAAATCAACGCTGTTTGCACTATTTTTAATGTCGTTCTTAACCTGTTCTTCTGTGTCTTGGACTATGTAACTATCCGCAACTATCTCCACAACCTCTTCCCTGGTATAGATTCCCATTGTCAACTCCGGACAGTTCATCCGGCCAAAGAAACTGGCGGCACGGTATCGCAGCATCATCTGTGGCATGGTCTGCCACTTGCTTCCGTTCTTTCCGAGCCAGCCCTCGGCCTTAGCCATGTCTATGTCGATAACCGGACCAGTAACCTTTCGACCTTGACGCTCCGTCCAGCATTGGCAGGAAAACGGCTTACCGTCCTTATCCGTCTTTTCGTCATATTGTAGTTCCATATCATACTTTCCGGAACCGTTAATCATTGCGATTACATACTGAGCCGACCAACTTGGCCGACCGTATACAACATATAGGTTCTGCATAACTGCCAGCGGACTCGTCTGTAACCTGGATGCCAGGTCAATCGCAATCAGGGTATTATTTGCATTCTGCTGGAAATCCTTTGGCACGATCGTGCTCTGTGCCAGACTGGTCGCCATTTTTGTCGCCAGCCCCCAAGCGTCTGCGTTGGAAAAAATACTTACATTGTTTTTCAATGCCACTTCATTTGCCATTTTTACACCTCAACTTTCAATTTTTCATCTTCTGACACTATCAACAAAATTAACTGACCGGCCACATCCGGGATATTAAAATCATTGATCGACTCTGCATTGTCAACGAAAACCGGTGCAGTCACGCCATAGATGTCTTGCAAGGCAGCTATAATGTCCAGCCCGGCAATTACTCTATGGCCGGAATTCAAAGA
>Ga0153972_1000015_pt1 | contig 57553 bp, 53 predicted proteins | sample TSGA056MetaG_FD_104732 | JGI IMG/M metagenome (GOLD analysis project Ga0153972, IMG submission 104732) | Attine ant fungus gardens microbial communities from Georgia, USA - TSGA056 MetaG | ecosystem: Host-associated > Fungi > Mycelium > Unclassified | place: USA: Georgia, George L Smith State...
AGCGGAAACGGCTGAACGTGATGCCCTTCGCAAGGAGTACATCGCCGATTGGAAACGTGGCGCAACGCAAGTGCTTGATAACACCTATATAATGGGCGAGGACGGAATAAAAAGGCCCTTAAAAAAGAAATCCAATTAAAAATTCGGCTAATGCAGGTGTCTGCATTAGCCGGATTTTTTCTTTATTTTTCTACTGCTCCGAGTACTCAAGGATATCACCGGGCTGGCAATCGAGCACCTTGCATATTGCGTTCAGCGTCGAAAAGCGAATTGCTTTCACCTTTCCCGTCTTCAGGTTTGATAGGTTTACCGTGGAGATTCCGACTTTTTCGGGCAGCTCATTAAACGATATGTTCCTATTGAAAGCGTGACGGAAAACGGCTTTTCATCAGCCGCAGTCTCGCATCGCTTGGGCTGTTATTTCATCGTGCCCAAGAAGCCTTCCAAAATCAGCGATGCCGCCACAGCGTCAACGTCCTTACGGTGGTTCTTCATCTTTCTGCCGTTCGCATGAAGAACGGCATGGGCAGAAACGGAAGACAGTCTCTCGTCCCAAAGGATTACAGGCAGGCCCGTCGCCTCCTCAAGCATCCGAGCAAAAATTCGGGAGAGCCGCGCTCTTTCGCCCTCGCTGCCGTCCATGTTTTTTGGAAGTCCCAGCACAATTTTTGTAACTTCCCTTGATTTAACTGCGTTTGCGATGTGCTCCGCCGCTTTATCCATGCTATATTTCTGAATTGTAAACGCCTCACCGCAAAGCGTTGCGGTCAGGTCCGAGAACGCGAGGCCAATCCTCACGTCGCCGTAATCTACTGCAAGAACTCTCATTTAATATTTGCCCTTTCCTCGATAAGACTTTGCCTGACCTCTCCCGCCAGATATAACGAGCCTGTTGCACAAATGATTTGGCTTCCCATTGCAAGGCTTTTTGCCGACTTAATTGCGCCGTTAATTGTGTCGCACGTTTGCGCCCTGAAGCCATTTCTCGCGGCAATTTCCGCAAGGTCTTCGGCCGGCATCGCTCTTGGGTTTTGGGGCTTTACGCAAACAAAGTGCGCGGTAAACGGAGAAATTGCTTTTACAAAATCCTCCGCCGATTTATCTTTCATCATGCCGATTATAGTAATCACCTTTTGATTCGGGAAGTAACGGCTCATGCTCTCGCATAGCGCCTTGGCGCACTGGGCGTTGTGCCCCCCGTCGATTATAAACGGCGGGTTTTTATCTGCAAGCTCAAATCTTGCCATGTGGCTTGCCTGCGCAAGACCGTCACGAATTGCTTTCTTCGATATTTTGGGCAAGGTTTTGGATAGAACTTCAAGAGCTTCCAGCGCAACGGCTGCGTTTTTCTGCTGATACAGCCCAAGCAGCGAGAGGCAATATGTTTCACCCCTGTAGCAGAAGCTCTGTCCTTTAAAATCCTCCTCAATAGGCTCAAGGTTTTCAAAATCCGCTAAAATAAGCTTTGCATCCTTGTCGGCGCAGTATTTTCTGATGACAGCGAGAGCCTCGCTGCCGCTTGGATATGCGACTATGGGGACTCCGTTTTTGATTATGCCTGCCTTTTCTCCGGCAATCTTTTCAATAGTATCCCCCAAAATTGCCGTGTGGTCAAGTCCTATATTTGTAATTACGCAGCAAAGCGGAGAGGATATAATATTTGTCGGATCGAGTCTGCCGCCAAGCCCTGTTTCAAGCACTACTACACTGCATTTTTTGTTCTGAAAATGGCAAAGCCCTATGACAGTTACAATTTCAAATTCCGTTGGCGGCGAAGATAGAGAATCCACTATCGGAACGAGCTTTTCTGTGATTTGGCAAAGCTCTTCATCCGTTATACACTTGCCGTCAACTCTGATTCGCTCGGAGAAACGGTGGATATAGGGAGAGGTGAAAAGTCCCGTTTTGTAACCAGCCCTTCGCAGAACGCTGTCAAGCAGCGCACAGACGCTGCCCTTGCCGTTTGTCCCGGCAACGTGAACAAAGTGCATCTTCTCCTGCGAGAAGCCCATTCTATAAAGCATTCCCTGCATTCTGGGGAAGCTTGAAACTGCGCCCATCCAGCGTCTATTGTGTACAAAATTCATCGCTTCGTTTATCGTCATGTTTAGAATTCTCCGCCTTGTACAAACTAAATATAGTATAACATCATAAAGCTTCCTGTGCAAGTGTTGTGGCACAACGATTTTTCAGCAATAAATTATTAAAAATCATTGACCGATTAATAAAATCATGGTATAGTCATATTTACCTGTCAGCAGACGGGTTTATTTTCGTGCGCAATTGTTTGTGATTTTCAGGGCATCAGCGCACAGATACGAATCCGATCTGGCAACCCAGGGAGGCAATCGGGCTTAGCGTGGAAGACCACGAGCCCAAATTTACAAGGAGGTGCCGAAAGAATGAGAGTAAAAATCTGTCTAAGATGCAATGAATGCAAGCAGAGAAACTACAACACAAGCAAGAACAAAAAAAATACTCCTGATCGAGTAGAGATGAGCAAGTATTGTCGTTTCTGCCGCAAACACACGTCGCATACGGAAACGAAGTAAGGCTTCAGAAAGGACGAGCAGTTATGTCTAATAATGAAAAACCGGCAGCAGCAACCACAGATGCAGTTAAGAAAGAAACCGGTAAGAAGCTCAGCTTTGGCAAGCGTGTTGCGAAGTGGTTCCGAGAGATGATAAGCGAACTTAAAAAAATTGTATGGCCTACGAAAAAGCAGACTCTAAACATGACAATTGTAGCCATTACTGTAATGCTTGTAGCAGCAGTTGTAATCTGGGGCTTTGACCAGATTGCACAGTTTATAGTTCAGGCCGTCATCAATCTCGTGGGTTAATTAACGATGGCTGATAACGCAAAATGGTATGTGGTTCACACCTATTCAGGCTATGAAAACACAGTTGCAGCATCCATAATGAAAGCGGTTGAAAATCGCAAGATGCAGGACTTTATCCTTGAGGTTAAAATCCCAATGGAGGAAGTCACGGAGATCACGGATCAGGGCGAAAAAACCTATGAGAGAAAAGTGTTCCCGGGCTACGTTCTTGTCAAGATGGTTATGACAGACGAAAGCTGGCATCTTGTTCGCAACGTTCGCGGTTCAACAGGCTTCGTTGGAAGCGAAGGCAAAGCAATCCCCCTTACCGAGCAAGAAATATTAGACCTTGGCGTTGAACGCCGGGAGATTATTGTCAGCTACGGCGTGGGTGATACCGTCAAGGTAATTGACGGTCCGCTTGACGGCTTCAACGGCACTGTTGAAGAGCTTGATGCGGAAAGAGATTACGTTCGTGTAATCGTTTCCATGTTCGGGAGAGAGACTCCCGTCGACCTTGAGCTTGATCAGGTCGAACCTGTAAAAGAATAAAAATCAGGAGGTGCACTTAAAGTGGCACAAAAAATAGTTGGATATGCAAAATTCCAGGTCCCTGGCGGCAAAGCGACACCAGCTCCCCCAGTAGGTCCTGCTCTAGGTCAGTTCGGTATCAACATTGCCGCATTTACCAAAGACTTCAACGAACGCACAAAGAACGACAACGGCATGATGATTCCTGTTGTTGTCACAGTTTATGCAGACCGCAGTTTTTCCTTTATCACAAAGACCCCGCCTGCTGCTCTGCTCATCAAGAAGGCTTGCGGAATTGACAAGGCTTCCGGCGTTCCGCAGAAAGACAAAGTCGCAACCATCAGCAAGGAAGATGTTCGCAAGATTGCAGAGCAGAAGATGGTCGACTTCAACTGCACGGACATTGAATCCGCTATAAGCATGGTTGCCGGCACTTGCCGCAGCATGGGCGTTATCGTCGGGGACTAATCTCCGCCGCCCCTTTCCCCAATGCGAGCGAGGCTGTGCCTTGACCGCAAAAGGAGGAGTAGTAAAATGAACGAGGACTTGGCGTAGCCAAGGACGAGAGCCATGGAGCTTACTCCGACGCAGTGGGAGGAATAATTCCGATTAACCACATTTCAAGGAGGAAAACTTAAGTGTTTAGAGGTAAAAATTATAAAGAAAGCGTAAAGCTAATTGATAAGGCTACGCTATATGATCCAAGCGAGGCATTCGGCCTTGTAGTCAGCGCTTCAAAGGCAAAGTTCGATGAAACAGTTGAGCTTCATGTTAAGCTTGGTGTTGACGGTCGTCACGCAGACCAGCAGGTTCGTGGCGCTATCGTTCTTCCACACGGCACTGGTAAAACCAGTCGCATCCTGGTTTTCTGCAAGGAAGACAAGGTTGAGGAAGCTCTTGCAGCAGGCGCAGATTACGCAGGCGGCATGGACTATTGCGACAAAATACAGAAAGAAAACTGGTTCGAGTTTGACACCGTTATTGCAAGCCCTGACATGATGGGCGTTGTCGGTCGTCTCGGTAAGGTTCTTGGCCCTAAGGGTCTTATGCCGTCGCCAAAGGCAGGAACGGTTACTGCTAACATTGCGCAGGCTGTTACCGAAGCAAAAGCAGGTAAAATTGAGTATCGTCTTGACAAGACAAACATCATCCACTGCCCAATCGGCAAGGTCAGCTTTGGCCCTGAAAAGCTTAATGAGAACTACGTTGCTCTTATGGGCGCAATCGTCAAGGCAAAGCCTGCATCCGCAAAGGGTCAGTATATCAGAACCTGCGTTACAGCGTCAACAATGGGTCCTGGCGTAAAAATCAACGCATTGAAGCAGCTATAAGAAATATACTGCTGATAAAACGAGCATCGGGAAAACTCCCGATGCTCGTTTTTGTCAGTTATTGGCTCTGCATCGGTCTTGAAAACAGGCACCGGATGCTATAAAATAGATGTATTATTGAGATTCTTTATGGGAGGTAGCATGACAAGAGTTTATCTTATCCGCCACGGCGAGGCAGAGGGCAACATTTACCGCCGCGCCCAAGGACAGTACAATAGTTATATAACCAAAAAGGGCGAAAGGCAGATTGCCGCCCTTGCAGAAAGGTTCAAGGATGAGCACATTGATGCCCTTTATTCAAGCGACCTTCGCCGCACAATCACAACTGCAGGCGCCATAACCAAATATCATAACCTTGAAATTGTTACAGACCCCCGTCTTCGTGAAATTTCAATTGGCGTATGGGAGGACAGACCTTGGGGCAATCTCACCTTGGAGAATCCAAAAAATATGTGGTGCTTTAACAACGACCCTGCAAACTGGAGCACCGAAGGCGGCGAAAGCTACGAAGCTCTTCAAAGCCGTATGTTCGAGGTCGTCACCGAGATAGCGGCAAGGCACGATGGCCAAACTGTTGTTTGCGTCAGCCACGGCACAGCAATCAGATCTCTCATCTGTAAAATAAAAAATGTGGCCTCCTCCGACATTACGACCATCGAGCATGGAGACAACACCTGCGTTTCCCTTCTTGAAATTGAGGGCGGTAGCATCAAAATTGATTACTACAACGACAACCGGCATATTCCGCAAAGCATGAGCACCTTCGCAAATCAGGCATGGTGGCAGCACGAGGACAGCATAGACGACAGCAACCTTTGGTTTGCTCAGCTGAATCCCGAAAGAGAGAGAGAGTTTTACTGCAAATGCTATGCCGAAGCATGGCGGCACGCTCACCGCACGCTTGAGGGCTTCCAGCCGAAAATCTATCTATCCGAAGCAATATTGCACCGCAAGGCCGACCCGTTTGCGGTTCTAAAGGCCATGCAGGACGAAGAAGCTGTAGGCATAATTGACCTTGACCCAATGCGCGGTAAAAGCGAGGGCTTTGGCTGGATCAGCTTGATATTCGTCTCGGAAGAAAAACGCCGCAAGCAGTTGGGTGTACAGCTTTTGGGACACGCCATTGCGTTTTTCAGAAAACGTAGCATGAAGAAACTTCGGCTTCATGTTGCGCTTGAAAATAAATCCGCTATTGCTTTCTATGAGGAGTACAGCTTTGTCACAGTCAGCCGGACAGATGGATTTTTCGGGCCGCTTCTTTTGATGGAAAGGGATATTTAATTACTTATGCCTATTTTCTGCGCAAGAAAATCCGCCATTGGCGCAGGATCGTCAATCGGGAACAGCGGAACTTTTCCTGTGTCGGGCATTTCATCGCAAACGACTGCGATGCAGTCGTTATAGGCAAGCTTCGGCTCAAGTCCGGAGCTAATGCGGTGGACAAGAATTTTGTTTGGCGCTTCCTCGTGCCAGCCTTCAACAAGTATAAGATCGGCGCCTTTTACTTGATTCAATATCTCCTGAAGGGATACCGGATAATAATACATGACAGCGCACTTGGTTTGAGACGCAACAGTGACTGTGTCAGCTCCTGCCTGTGCAAAGCGCCATGAGTCTTTACCCTTTTTGTCAATTTCAAATTCGTGCGCATCGTGCTTAATTGCGGCAACCTTGATGCCACGGCTTTTGAGCTCGGCAATGAGCTTTTCGATATATGTGGTTTTGCCTGTTCCCGAATAGGCTATGAAGCTATAATAAGAAACCATTTTGTCTCCTTTTTGTCGTTATATTGCCAACAGAATAACATTCGGCGCATTTAAAGTCAAAGAAAAGTAAAAAAAAGGACCCCCAGGGTGTTGACTTTGCCTGCGTACATGTTAAAATACTTTAAATATACTAAAATCTAAAGAGAAAAGGAGTGTCTTCATATGTCTTACATTTTTAACGAAGACCGTTTCGCAGGAGAAGGTCTCACGTTTGACGACGTGCTGCTGGTTCCTGCCGAAAGCGATGTACTTCCCTCTGGTGTAAACCTAGGAACAAATATTACAAAAAATATCAGACTGAACATCCCTATTATGAGTGCAGCAATGGACACGGTTACCGAGGCGAGAATGGCCATCGCCGTTGCCAGAGAAGGCGGTATCGGAGTTATACACAAAAATATGTCTATCGAAGCGCAGGCGGAGCAGGTTGACATGGTAAAACGCAGTGAAAACGGCGTTATTTCGAATCCATTTTATCTTACCAAAGACTGCACGCTTGCAGATGCTGATGCTCTTATGGCAAAGTTTCGCATTTCGGGCGTGCCTATTGTCGACAAAGATCGCAAGCTAATCGGCATTATCACAAACCGTGATATGAAGTTTGAGGAAGACCTAACACGCATCGTTGACGATGTAATGACAAAGGAAAATCTAGTCACCGGCAGAGAGGGGACAACCCTTTCAGAGGCTAAAAAGATCCTTCAGCAGTACAAAATTGAAAAGCTTCCCATCGTTGACAAGGACTTTAAGCTTAAGGGACTAATTACGATAAAGGACATTGAGAAGGCTCTTGCATACCCGAATGCCTCAAAGGATGCAAACGGCAGACTTCTTTGCGCCGCAGCGCTTGGCGTTACTGCTGACGTTCTTGACAGAGCAAAGGCCCTATACGAAGCCGGCGTTGATGTTTTCGTGCTCGACAGTGCGCACGGTCACAGCGCAAACATTCTTAGAGTCGCAGGCCAGGTTAAGGAAGCATTCCCGTCCGTCGGTCTTGTTGCAGGTAACGTTGCGACTGCCGAAGGTACGCAGGCGCTTATCAAAGCCGGCGCAGACTGCGTAAAGGTCGGCATAGGCCCCGGAAGTATCTGCACAACCCGTGTTGTCGCGGGAATTGGCGTTCCTCAAATCAGCGCAATTATGGCAAGCGCCGAAATGGCTGCTAAGTATGGCATACCAATTATTGCCGACGGCGGTATTAAGTATTCCGGCGACATTGTAAAGGCTCTTGCGGCCGGTGGCAGCGTTGTTATGCTTGGCTCGCTACTTGCAGGCTGTGAGGAGAGCCCGGGCGAAAGCGAGATCTTCCAAGGCAGACAGTTCAAGGTATACCGTGGCATGGGCAGCCTTGCTGCTATGGCAAACGGCTCAAAGGACCGCTATTTCCAGACCGACAGCAAAAAGCTTGTTCCGGAAGGCGTTGAGGGGCGTGTTCCTTACAAGGGACCCGTTGCCGACACTATCTTCCAGATGCTCGGGGGCATTCGTTCCGGTATGGGTTACTGCGGCTGCCACAATCTTGAGGAGCTTCGCACGAAGAGCAAGTTTGTCCGCATCACAAGCGCAGGCCTTAAGGAGAGTCATCCTCATGATATTTATATCACCAAGGAAGCTCCAAACTACACAATGAACCCACAGAGCTAACGAAAACTTATCCAAACTCCTCGGGCGGCCTAGCCAGAGGAGTTTGTTCTTACTGCTTTGCGGCTTTTTAGAGCTTTTTGATAATTTCCCCTTTTATATTTTGGCCTGACGTTGTATAATAGCCGCAATATGATTGTTGTTAGCGTCGGCTTACCGCTAACAGAAAGGTGATTAACATGAAATATGTACTGATTATTGGTGACGGCATGGCAGACAACCCCGTGCCGGAGCTTGGAAACAAGACTCCGCTCCAGTTTTCGAACACTCCCGAAATGGATGCACTTGCATCAAAGGGCGTTATGGGCAGCGTTAAAAACTGTCCCGATTCGCTGCCGGCCGGCAGCGACACTGCAATCACATCGATTTTTGGCTGTGATCCGCTGATTTACTACACTGGTCGTGCCCCCCTTGAGGCAGCGGCGACCGGACAAAAGCTTAAAGCGGGAGATATTGCCTATAGGTGCAATATGGTTTGCCTTGAGGATGCTGATGCTCCTATTGAGGAGAAAAAAATTCTTTCCCACTCGGCAGGCTCAATCGAGGGCAAGGAGTCGGTCGAAATAATAAATGCTCTTTTCGCCGATGCCGAATTTAAGATTGCAGCAGAAAAGGCCGGCATGACCGTTTATCCTGCCGAGTCATTCAGACACATTGCGGTTCAAAACGGCGCCAAGGCTGAAGGCATGAAGCTTATTGCTCCGCATGATCATTTGGGCGAAAAAGCCGGTCAATATCTACCGTCAGGCAGCGACAATGCATTGGTCCTCAAGGAACTCATGATACTTGCCCACGAAAAGCTGAACCATCATCCTTTGAACGAGAAGCGTCGTGCTCAGGGCAAGATGCCTGCAAATGCCGTCTGGTTTTGGGCAGAGGGTACAGCGGTTGAGCTTCCAAGCTTTTATACGCAGTTTGGCAAAACAGGCGGCGTGGTTTCGGCAGTTCCGCTTTGCCACGGAATTGCTGCACTTACCGGGCTTGAGCCGATTTTTGTTGAAGGCGCAACGGGCGAGCTTGAGACAAATTATGAAGGCAAGGTTGCTGCCGCAATCGAGGTTTTGGAAAATCATGATTTTGCCGCAATCCACATAGAAGCCCCCGATGAATGCACGCATAACGGCGACCTCAAGGGCAAGATTCAGGCAATCGAATGGCTTGACTCCCGTGTTGTCGGGCCTACGGTGCGTGGTCTTGAAGAAAAGGGCTGGGATTTCAGAATGCTGATTTTATCCGACCACAAAACCTTGACATCTACACGAGGCCATGATGGTGAGCCTGTTCCATTTTTGCTGTATGACAGCACCGCTGATACTCATAGTGGTCTTACAAATTGCGAAGAGGACGGTGACAAGGGCGAATATTATCCCGACGGCGCGCACGCCTGCATGAAGCTTCTGTTTGATTTATGAACGATATAATAGAAAAGGCCTATGCGAAAATAAATCTAAGTGTTGACATTCTCGGCACGATGCCCGACGGCTATCACGAGGTGCGAATGGTGATGCAAAGCGTTTCGCTTTGCGACGAGATTGTAATAAAGCCGAACGACAGCGGACGGTTTTATGCCAAGAGCAACCTTGGATACCTGCCAAGCACTGATAAGAACATTGCCGTTAAGGCGGCTCGGCTTTTCTTCCAGCAGGCAGGAATGCCCGAAAAGGGCGCCGAAATTAATATTAGAAAACGAATTCCCGTCTGTGCAGGTCTTGGCGGTGGCTCAAGCGACGGCGCTGCCGTTTTGCGCGGACTAAACCGATATTACGGAAGGCCGTTTAATGCCGGGACGCTTGAAATTATGTCGAGCAAGCTCGGCAGCGACGTTGCTTTTTGTGTACAGGGCGGGGCTGCGCTTGCCACGGGAAAGGGCGATACCTTAAAGGCGCTTCCCGGAATAAAAGACTGCGTTTTTGTTATTTGCAAGCCATCATTTTCCATATCAACTCCTGCGCTTTTCGGCGAAATTGACAAACGGGATTCGGCGCTTCACCCTGATACGGGCGGCATTATCAAAAGTCTTGAAAACGGTGATGTGTCAGGGGTTGCAAAGAGGTTATATAATGTCTTTGAGGATGTTTTGCCGCATAAATATGGTGAGATTGGCGTTATAAAGAACAAGTTTTTGGATCTTGGCGCAATCGGCACATCCATGACGGGAACAGGCTCGGCGGTTTATGGCATCTTCGTTGGTATAAAAACCGCCCAGTCTGCGCACGAAGAAATGTCCAAGACATATCATGAATGCTTTAAGGCCGTACCGTCAGAAAGGCAAAAAGTTTAGATTAGTGGTGAGAAAACAAGCAATGCTGAATTTTGAAGGAATTAATAATATCCGCGACCTCGGGCATCTACCTGTCAGCGGCGGCTTTGTAAAAAGCGGTTTGCTATTGCGTGCGGCAAGGCTTGACGCCGCAACCGATGGTGACATTGATCGCCTTGTGAAGATGAATATAAAGCACATCATCGATTTTCGCGACCAACGTGAGAGAGACGAATTCCCCGACAGACCTGTTCCAAATGCGCAAGTTCACCATCTTTCCGCACTTCGCCCTTTATCGGGCAAAATGAGCACACGGATGCAGGAAATTACAGCGGAAGAAATTAGCGAGCGCTTTAAGGGTATTTACCGATACATGGCGCAAGGTAACAACGCCGCCGATGCCTACACAAAGTTTTTCAAAATTCTGCTTGAAACCGACGGCGCAGTTTTGTGGCACTGCACCCAAGGCAAGGACCGCACAGGTATTGCATCAATGCTGTTGCTGACAGCCCTTGGTGCAAGCGAGAAAACCATTAGGCAAGACTATTTTGAAACAAACACGGCAATGCAGAAGGTTTACAATGCTTATGCAAAGTCCGGTGTAAGCGAAGAAAGGCTTCTGGTCGCACGCCAGTATATGCTGGTACATGAAGAATTTCTGGAAGAATACTTCAAAACAATGAAGGAAGAGCATGACAGTATATTTAACTACCTGCTTAACGTTATTGAGCTTTCTCAGGACAATATTATGCTGCTGCGTGAAAAATACACCTATTCAAAATAACACAAGGGAGGCCCATTATGTCTGCACCAACCCCACATATAACAGCCCGCAAGGGCGAGTTCGCAAAAACCGTTCTGATGCCCGGAGATCCGCTGCGCTCAAAATGGATTGCGGAAACTTTTCTGGAAAGCGCTGTGCTTGTGAATAATGTCCGTGGCGTTCAGGGCTACACAGGCTCATACAAGGGCGTTCCGGTTTCCGTTATGGCAAGCGGCATGGGTGTTCCATCCATTGGAATATATAGCTGGGAGCTCTTTTCATATTATGATGTTGAAAGCATTATAAGAGTCGGCTCCGCGGGCGCATATCAGGCGGATATCGGCCTGCGTGACATTGTAATCGCACAGGGCGCTTGCACAAACTCCAATTTTGCTCACCAGTTCAATCTAAATGGTACGTTTGCCCCTATTGCAGACTATAAGCTTCTGGAAAACGCCGTTTCTTCCTGCAAGGGAAAGAACCTAAAGTATCACGTTGGCAACGTTATTACTGCTGACAACTTCTACGCGGGCGGAGATGATGGTCCCGAGCAGTGGCGCAAAATGGGCGTTCTGGCAGTTGAGATGGAGGCCGCAGGTCTTTATATGAATGCCGCATACCTCGGCAAGCGTGCCCTTGCAATCTGCACTATTTCCGACCATTTTTACAAAGATGATATCTTAACGGTAGAGGAACGTCAATCCTCCATGACCGAGATGATTGAGGTTGCCCTTGGAACGGCAGTTTTGATGGCGTAGCCAGGAGCGAAAAAAGCACCCCATTGGGGTGCTTTTTTCGCTCCTGGCTATACTACTCTATAATATCTATCTTTACGCGCTTTTGGCTGAGGCAACTCGCCATCGGCGTAGCCAATGGCAAGGGATGCTATGCCCCTAAGAGAGGTGTCAAGTCCCCATTTTTCCATTAGGGCTTTACCTTCTTCAGTATCAAACATATCCTGTGGGCGGTTTACCCAGCAAGTGGCAAGTCCGACAGCGTGGGCAGCGTTTGCCATGTTCATCGTTACGGCTGCTCCGTCAAGAACGCCCATGTTTGTATCAGGTCCGAAAACAATGATCACAACAGGCGCACTATGGTATGGCTCGCCATCGGGGTTGTTTGTGAATGCCGCATTTAGCTTAGAAACCGCTTTTCTGTCCTGCTCGCTTTCTACTGCAACTATAAAGGCGGACTGTGTGTTTTTTGCTGTTGGTGCGTAGGTGCCGGCTTCGAGAACTTCTAACAAATCCTCTTTGCGGATTGGCTGCTCATTATATTTTCTGCAAGCTCTTCTGGTCTTGATAACTTCTAATGCTTCTTTTTTCATATTTTAAAACTCCCTTTATGTTTTCATTTGAAATAATAATCAATTTTAACGCCATTTGGCATAAATTACAAGGGTCAAAAAGGTATCATTATCTGTATTTAAGGAAATACTTCTTTTATCTTCCAAAAAAGGGGTTTTTCTTTTGCAGGGCAAAGTTGAAATTTGTGGTGTTAACACAGCGAAGCTTCCGGTATATCATAACGACGAAATTGTTAGACTGCTCGAAAAAGCGAAGGCAGGCGACGAGGACGCACGAGAAAAGCTTGTCTACGGTAATTTGCGTTTGGTGCTGAGCGTTATTCAAAAGTTCTGGGGCAGAGGCGAAAATGCCGACGATTTGTTTCAGGTTGGCTGCATTGGCCTTATGAAGGCAATTGATAATTTTGACTCGTCGCACGATGTCAGGTTTTCAACCTACGGCGTGCCAATGATTTCAGGCGAAATCCGCAGGTATTTGAGAGACAACAGCGCCATAAGGGTCTCCCGCAGTATGCGGGACACAGCTTACAGGGTTTTGCAGGCGAAGGAGGCTCTTATTGCGGCGAACGGCAAAGAACCTACTATTGAAGAAATTTCCAAGCACCTCGGGATAAAGCGCAGCGAGGTCGTTTTCGCACTTGACGCAATTTCCGACCCTGTTTCGCTTTACGAGCCGGTTTATTCAGACGGCGGAGAAAGCGTTTGCGTGATGGACCAGGTTGGAGACACAAAAAACACAGATGACGCATGGCTTGAGCAGATTGCTATTTCGGAGGCAATTTCTTCACTTGACGACAGGGAAAAGAGCATTCTTGCCATGCGGTTTTACGACGGCAGAACCCAGATGGAGGTTGCCTCGGAAATTGGAATTTCACAGGCGCAGGTTTCAAGGCTTGAAAAAAATGCTATCAGCCACATTAAGAAGCAGATTTACGTTTCATGAATAGTAATACATTGCCCTCTTTACATCATAATCTGAATGTAAAGGGGGCGATTTTTTATGCGTGTATCTGAGCTAAGATTTTGTGAGGTCATTAATTTATGCACCGGGCAGAGGCTTGGCTATGTGAGCGATGTTGATCTTGATATACACAGAGGCTGCATCATTTCGATTATAGTGCCCGGGCGATGTAAGTTTTTCGGGCTTTTCGGCCGTGAGGAGGACTATATCATTCCATTCGAGTGCATCAAAAAGTTCGGAGAGGACATAATTCTGGTCGAGATCTCAGGCGCCTATTGTCGGGGAAGATGTAACAGGCGCAAGGTTTTGTAACTAAGAAACTCCCTCGGCATAACGCCTTGGGAGTTTTATTATTTATGCATAGTGTGTTCTCAAGTAATCTGCCCATTCAAGATACTTGCCCGCATTGAAATGTACTCCGTCTGAAGAGTCCTCTGCCGGCAGAAAACCGTTTTCGTCTGAAAGCGCCGTGAACAAATCAATATAGTAATATTCATTGTTCTTTGCAAGCTCGTAAAGCGCTTCGTTATAGGTATTAATTCGGGATATTGTGAAATAGTCGTTGGTGGTGGATTTTGTGTATGTAATGGGGGTTATGGACATTACATATATATCTATGTCCGGTGAAACTTCAAGAATTTGATTGATTATTTCGGCATACTCTTCTATGAAATAATCAGCGGCAAATCCAATTTCGTTAATTCCAAGTTCTATGTATACTTTATCGTATTTCTTCGTCTGCATTGAATACAAGAGCTTTCCCAAAAGGGTTCTTATACTTCCGTCGGGCATGGTTTCGCTTTTCGTGGTTTTAACACTTACAACCGAAGCGCTTGTTGCTGCAAAGAAATCGGCATTTTCCATTCCACCGAACAGCCGAAGTCCATCTACAAGTGAGTTTCCGAAGATTGCTGTGTTTTCAAAAAATGTATCCTCAACCTTTTCCCGTTCGACAAGATCTGGCGTGAAGGGAGTCGGGGAAGGGCTTGGCGTTTCAATCTCCTCGCTAATTTTGGGGATTGATGCAGAGGTTTCTAAAAGGTCCGAAGCGTTTGGGGACGAATCGGTTCGCTTGTCCCCCATTTGGGCAAGATTGGTTTTGTCGGCAGGTACGCTGAATGTGCCGCCGTAGGATAGTCCGACGATTGCCAAGACAATAATAGCAACCGCTATTAACTTGTGCCATTGATTCTTAAGTTTCATCGCATATCCGCCCTTTGTATATTAAAACCCACTCTACAGATAATTATACAAAGTTTTAGTATCTCACGCAATAGGCAGTGAATAAAAAAGTCAATCTTTTTTTGCGCTTTCGACCTTTTTATAAATGGCGTCAATCAATTTACAGATAACGAGTGCGACTACCGTTCCAAGAACCGCTCCGCACAGGACATCGGATGGGTAATGAACGCCGACATATAATCTTGAAAGTGCAATCAGGACGGCAGGGATATATGCCCATGCTCCCTTTGCGCCGAATACATAGGTTAATGCAAAGGCGCAGGCTAAGCTAGACGCTGTGTGCCCCGACGGAAAACCTGATGATCTTTCTAGCCGTACAAGAATGCTGAGGTTTTCTATGTCGAGGTATGGTCTTGGGCGCATAACAAGCTTTTTTATTACCAAATCACAGATTATGTACTCCGCGGCAAGACTTGCCCCCTGATAAATTCCGCCTTTTCTTGTTCTTCCAAACAAAAGCAGAACAACACACAGCAAAATCCAGAAGATTCCCTTATCTCCGATTCGGCTCGCCGCAACCATGATTGGGTCAAGGAAGGCACAACGGATGTGCTCCTGAATAAACAAGAGCGCATGCGTATCGAAAGCTTTAATCATTTCTATCATCAGTAATCGTAAATCCCTCGGCCAATAAATTCTCGCAGCATCGCCTCGGGGGCAAGCAGCGAATCATCAATGTCAACGAACCTGTCCAGCGCAGGCACAATGTTTTTTAGCTCGTCATATCGTGTTGTGCCGTGCGGTATTTCCCTAAACAGCTCTGATGCATAGCGCTTTAGAATGGAAACTTCATAGGGAAAGGAGGTGTCGAACATCATGTTAGCCTTCCCCTTGAAGGGCGAAACATTTGCCTTTTCGCCACGTCTCACATTCGCCCACATTAGCAGCGTTGTTTCAGCATCGGCGCCCCTAAACTTATAGTCTCTCACCGTTCTGCGCAGAAGGCGCATCCATGTTCCTTTAAAAACCAGCTTGGAGCCATCCTCCACATTGCTTCTGGCGCTGATGTACAGCTTAAAGGCTTCGGGGTGAACATCTGTGATGTCATCGTTAAGGGCATGAATGCCTTCGAATATTGCTACCTCATCCTTTTCAAGGAATAGGCTTTTGCCGGGGTCTTGCTTACGCATTTGACGTGAGAATTCGTATTTTGGCACGAACACCCTTTCGCCATTTGACAGCATAGTGAAATGCTCATTCAGCAAATCCATATCAAGGCATTTGGGCGATTCCAAATCCAAATCCCCCTCCGGGGTGTGCGGCGCAGTTTTGGGGTCTATGGTTTTAAAATAATTATCAAGCCCAACGCTATGACTATGCACTCCTTGCAGCGCAAGCTCATCGGCAATTTTCATTGCCGTTGTGGTTTTTCCGCTGCCGGAGGGTCCGGAAAGCAGAACTATGGGGCTGTTTTTCATATTTTCAATAATTAAGCGGGCCGCCTTTTCAATTTTTCTGCAGTAAACAGCGTCGCACTCGTCAACAAATGCCTTGGGATCTTTTACCGCTCTTTCGTTTATTTCAGTGAGACTATATGCCATTATAAAACTCCTCGATTTCGCTTTTTTCTAATAATATGCGGGGCATTAATTCGATATACTCCTTGGGGTATTTCGGTGCGAAGCGTCTTTGCATTTTGCCGCCCTGCGCAACGAGCTTTGTGGATGCTCCGGCGCCCATGGAGATTATTGAGCAAAGCTCCTCCATAATGCAAATATTATAAACATTTTCACATCCTTTTAAGCACCATCCGACATTCTCAAGCGCCCCTGTCATATACTTCTGGCGGTAGAGATAGTATGGCACATATCCTGCGCAAAAAAGCGCATTTCTAGAATAATCCACCATTTCTGCCGTTTCACCGCCGTCCGGGATGGATATGCCCTCAAGCATTATGCGTGAGCCTTTTTTAAGAGACAGGGTGTGAACAGTTATATTTTCGGGACGCAGCTCAAGGACTTTTTTGAGGCTTTCCTCAAAGCCTTTGTGGCTATCGGAGGGAAGGCCTGCAATCAAATCCATATTGACGGAAAATTCCTCGTAAGACTGTGCAAGGGCCATTGCCTGCTGAACATCGGCGCTTGTGTGGCGGCGGCCTATACTTTTCAGCACACTATCGCACATGGTTTGGGGATTCACGCTTATTCGGGTTACGCCGTTTTTTGAAAGGACATCCAGCTTTTCTTGCGTTATTGTGTCGGGTCTGCCTGCTTCTACTGTTATTTCGCGGCAGTTTGACAGGTCAAAGCCCTTGTGCAGCTCGGCAAAAATGCTGTAAATGCGGTCTGAGCTGAGCGTTGTGGGTGTTCCGCCTCCGACATATAGAGCGATTGGACGAAGTCCTGCGGCGGTGACGGCTTCCGCGGTTTTCCGAATATCTAAAATCAGTGCGTCCATATAAGCCGGAATCATGTCCGCGCTTTTTTCTACGGACTGGCTTACAAAGCTGCAATATGCGCAGCGTGTGGGGCAAAAGGGTATGCCGACATAAAGACATATGTCCTTAGGCTGAAGGTTTTTTGATATGTCAAAGGAATATTTTGCCGTCTCAAGGCAGAGTTTCGCACGGGCAGGCGAAACATCGTACTCCTTCATGAAGGCCGAAATCGCAGCGCCATCCGACATCTGAGCATCAAGATAGCGGCTCATGAGCTTTCCCGGTCTGACGCCGGTGATTGCGCCCCACGGCGGCTTTTGGCCGGTCAGTCTTATACCTGCACGGTAAAACGACAGCTTTATTATACGTTGAAGGAGGCTATCAGTCGTTAGCTTGTCTGTCAAAAGCGCTTCGCTAATTTTTGCGCTTCCTGCTAAAACCCCTTCGGAGCTTCTGATTTTACAGCTTGCGGTTGCAAATTTTGCGCCTCGTGAAAGCGCAATTTCCGCGCCGAAATTGCCTGACGGCTTTTCAGGGTACAGGGGCTTTTCGCCCGGGAAAAGCAGCAGCATAATTTGCTCGACAGCGTATTTATAATTGTGGTTTTTGAAAAATAGCTCCATGTTTTTTATCCGATTCTAAGTAGTAACCCATATTGTAATACATTCGGCAAGCAAACGCAAATATGTTATAAGGACAAAAAGTAAGCGGCTACTTTTTACAGCCGCCTACTTCCGTAAAAACACCGGCAGAGCCTGTTACTGCGATGACAAAGCCTCCCTGCCGGATAAAAGATTGAATAGACCGTACAGAAGAAGGCCTGCAATCGTACCAAAGGCGAGATTATCGGTGAATATGACGAAAGCAATTGTCAAAATTGTGATGATTGAGTTCTTTATATCATTTTTTCTTGGCTTATGAAGATTTGCATTCTTCTCTTCCACTGCGAAAGGGTGTTGCATTTTGCAACACCCTTTTTTGCATAATTAGCTGTTATAGAAATCCTTGAGCCTTTCAAGGTGTTTATAACGTTTTTGTGCGTCACGCTCGGACTTGTCGAACAGCTCGGTTGCCCTCTCCGGGAAAAATCTCGCAAGAGACGCATATCTCGCCTCGTTCATTAGGAAGGAAATATATTTCTCGTCGCCTTCGTTTCCGCCAGGCTTTGTGCTGTCGAGTGAGAAGCGCTCTTTTTCCTTGCTTGGGTCATAGCGGAAGAGATTCCAATAGCCGCACTCTACGGCAAGCTTCATCTCGTTCTGGCAGTTTGCCATGCCGCCCTTAATGCTGTGCAGCTCACAAGGTGAATAGGCGATAACGATGCTTGGGCCGGGATAAGCTTCCGCCTCACAGATTGCTTTCATGGTCTGGTTCATGTCTGCACCCATTGCGATTTGAGCAACGTAAATGTAACCGTAGCTGATGCAGATGTCGGCAAGGCTCTTTTTGCTAGTGGACTTGCCCGCTGCTGCGAACTGTGCCACCTGACCCATGTTAGACGCCTTGGAGGCCTGGCCGCCTGTGTTCGAATAAACCTCGGTGTCAAATACAAGGACATTTATATCCTCACCGGAGGCCAGAACATGGTCAAGTCCACCGAAGCCGATATCGTATGCCCAACCGTCGCCACCAAATACCCAAACAGACTTTTTTGATAGGTATTCCTTGTATTTAAGAATTTCGGGAGCATGAGGGCAGCCTTTAGCTGCGGCTTTTTCCATGAAGGGGATAAGCTCTTCAACAACTGCGGCGTTTTCATCGCCGTTGTCGTATGTTTCCATGTATCTGCCGATAATTTCTTTGGTATTGTCGGGGTCTGCCTCCGACCATTCCTTGAGCTTGCCTTTTAGTCTTTCACGGATCGCCTTTTGACCAAGTAGCAGTCCAAGTCCGTTTTCTGCATTGTCCTCAAACAGGGAGTTAGTCCATGCAACGCCTTTGCCATCTTTGTTTGTTGTATATGGTGATGTGCCGGCAGGTCCGCCCCAAATTGATGAGCAGCCTGTAGCGTTTGAAACATACATTCTGTCACCGAAAAGCTGAGTTACAAGGCGGCCATATGCGGTTTGTGCACAGCCTGCGCAGGAACCGGAGAACTCAAGAAGCGGAGTTGCGAACTGGCTGCCCTTAACGGTTTTGTCCTTCATGTCCTTTTTCTCTTGCACTTCATGAATCATGTATTCCCAAACAGGGGCCTGATTCATCTGTGTAGCCTTTGGCCTCATGTGCAGCGAGTCTGTTGGACATACTCTTACGCAAACCTCGCAGCCCATGCAGTCCATAGGAGATACTGCCAAGGTGTATTTATACTTGCCCTTGCCGGGCTTTGTTTTGCATTCAACAAGAGTTGCTCCTTCGGGAGCGTTCTTTGCCTCTTCCTCAGTAAGGGCAAAGGGTCTGATTGTTGCATGAGAGCAAACATATGTGCATCGATTGCACTGGATGCACTTTTCGCTTTCCCATTCAGGAACGGTTACTGCGATGCCAAGCTTTTGGTAGGCAGATGCGCCCTGCTCAAAGGTGCCGTCAACATGAGGCAGGAAGGTGGAAACAGGAAGTCTGTCGCCGTTCATGCTCTCAATTGGGATAAGGACATCCTCAACCATCTTTTTAAGCTCCGGTCTGCTGCTTTCGACAGTTCTGGGGTCGCTGTCTTCAGCAGCCTTCCATGATTCAGGAACTTGGACAAGGCTATATGCAGTTGCTCCTGCATCAATAGCGGCATGGTTCTGCTGAACAACGTCGAAGCCCTTTTTCATGTAGGACGCAGTTGCCGCTTCCTTCATAAGGCGTACCGAATCCTGCTTCGGCAGAATTTCAGACAGCGAGAAGAACGCCGACTGCAGAATTGTGTTGGTGCGCTTGCCCATACCGAGCTCAATAGCAAGATCAATGGCGTTTATAGTGTAAAGCTTGATGTCATTGTTTGCAATATATCGCTTTGCTTCGCCTGAAAGATTTTTCTCAAGCTCTTCAAAATTCCATTGGCAGTTTATAAGGAAAACGCCGCCCTGCTTAACATCGTTTACGATTCTGAAGCCCTTGGTTATGTAGCTTGGATTGTGGCAGGCGACAAAGTCGGCCTTGTTGATATAGTATGGACTTTTAATCGGGGAGTCGCCGAATCGAACATGCGAAATGGTAACTCCGCCGGTCTTCTTAGAGTCATACTGGAAATATGCCTGAACATATTTGTCGGTGTGGTCGCCGATAATTTTTATGGAGTTCTTGTTTGCGCCAACGGTGCCGTCGCCGCCAAGTCCCCAAAACTTGCACTGGATTGTGCCTTTGGCAGACGTGTCGGGCGCATCATGCTCTTCAAGAGAAAGATTTGTGACATCGTCGATAATGCCGATGGTGAATTCACGCTTTGGCGAGTCCTTCTTTAGCTCGTCATAAACTGCAAAAATGCTTGAAGGCGGCGTGTCCTTTGAGCCAAGTCCGTAACGGCCGCCGCAAATTGTTGCCTGACGGCCACGCAGTGCGCAGGCAGTAACAACATCGACAAATAGCGGCTCGCCCTGATTTCCGGGCTCCTTGGTGCGGTCTAAAACTGCGATTTTGGTGGCAGTTTCAGGGATTGCTTCAAGCAGCTTCTCGGTTGCGAAGGGTCTGAATAGGCGAACCTTTACAACACCAACCTTTTCGCCATGGTCGTTCAGGTAATCAACAACCTCTTCAATAGCGTCGCAAACGCTACCCATTGCGACGATAATGCGGTCAGCATCGGCTGCGCCATAGTAGTTAAACAGCTTGTAATTAGTGCCGATTTTTGCATTAACCTGATCCATGCATCCCTGTACAATGTCGGGGAAAACGTCGTAATATGTGTTTGCAGCTTCACGGTTTTGGAAGAAAATATCTCCGTTTTCATGGCTGCCTCGCATTTTTGGCCTGTCAGGATTCAGCGATCTTTTTCGGAACGCTTCAAGCGCTTCAAAGTCGTACATTTCTTTGAGGTCTTCGTAATCCCAAACCTCGATTTTCTGAAGCTCGTGTGAGGTGCGGAAGCCATCGAAAAAACTTAGCATCGGCACTCTGCCCTTGATTGCCGCCATGTGAGCAACGGCAGAAAGGTCCATTACCTCCTGCGTATTTGTTTCTGCCAAAAGGCCAAAGCCTGTTTGGCGGCAGGAATATATGTCGGAATGGTCACCGAAAATGCTTAGCGCATGGGTTGCAACCGCACGTGCAGAAACATGGAAAACTGCAGGAAGCAGTTCCCCCGACATTTTATACATGTTTGGAATCATGAGCAAAAGACCCTGGGATGCGGTGTATGTAGTCGTAAGCGCACCTGCGTTAAGACTGCCATGAACGGTGCCGGAAGCTCCGCTTTCTGATTGCATTTCTGTAATCTGCACTGGATTGCCAAAAATGTTTACTCTGCCGTTTGCTGCCCATTGGTCAACAAAGTCTGCCATTGGACTTGACGGCGTAATTGGATAAATGCCAGCAACTTCAGTGTATGCATAGGATACATGTGCAGCGGCGTTATTGCCATCCATAGTTTTGGTGGTTCTAGCCATTGAGGTTACACTCCTTTGTCAGTGTCTACTTGTTTCAAACATTTCAAACTTTCGGAAATTTTGGTATAAAGTCACAAATTCTTTTATTTACATTTGTACAATTTATTATAACAGAAATATCTCAAAAGCGGTAATAGAATCTTACCTCAGAATATCTCATTTTCCTGTGTATTATCAACAACAAAATTGTACAATTTTGGGTGTGCGCCAAAATTCGCTTGTGCTTTTAATTTGAATGTATTATAATATTAAGCTAGTATTGGACTATTTAGATAGATGAAAAATATTTTAAATGTAATATAAGGCATCAATTGCCGGCAACGTTTGCTTTGTGCGAAATTCACGTGAAAGGAGTCACGCTATGATTAAAATACAAAACCCGAAGGGCACCATTACCATTACAAGCGATGTTTTTTCCAACATTGCAGGCGACGCTGCAATGCGTTGTTTTGGGGTTAAGGGCATGGCAGGCCAGAGCAAGGAGAATGGTATTTACCAGCTGCTTCGCCGTGAAAGCATGTCAAAGGGCGTTTCTGTAACATACAACGATGACGGCAGCGCCTCCATTGCGCTGCACATTGTTGTTGAGCATGGCATAAACATTACCGCCACCTGTCGCAGCATAAAGAGCGAGGTTAAATACAAAGTCACCGAGGCGACTGGAGTCCCCGTCTCAAATGTTGAGGTTTATGTCGACACTATGACAATTTAGTCCGCTGTTTTTATACGGACTTAGCAGGGGGTAATGATTTTTTATCCTGCCATCAATGCGCTAAATTGCGGAGGTACTAACTTTGAGATATTATTTAACCGGTCAGCAGTATAGCAACATGATAATATGTGCGACCGATACCCTGCAGGCAAATATGCAGGCAATCAATGAACTGAATGTTTTCCCCGTGCCGGATGGTGACACGGGAACGAACATGACACTTACAATGTCTGCCGCTTCAACCGAAATGCGCAAAAAGGAATACGGGCGAATCGACGAGGCAGCAAGCGCAGTTGCGTCTGCTCTTTTGCGCGGAGCAAGAGGAAACTCGGGCGTTATCCTATCCCTGCTTTTCAGGGGTATTTCAAAAGGTCTTAAGGGCTGCGAATGTGCTACAACCCTTGAGTTCGCTGCTGCCATGTGCGACGGTGTTGACGCAGCTTACAAGGCGCTCATGAAGCCAACGGAGGGCACAATTCTTACAGTTTCGAAGGTCGCAAGCAACGCCGCCTTAGACTACGCTAAGACTGCCGACGATTTTGAAGCTATGCTCAAAATCGCCATAGAAAAAGGGCATGAGGCTCTTGCTTTGACCGTTGAGCAGAATCCTGTTCTAAAGCGTGCAGGCGTTGTTGATGCCGGCGCAAAGGGCTATGTTCTTGTGCTGGACGCTATGCTTGCCTTCCTTGAGGGTAGAGTTGTTGCAAGTGCCGAAGAGGCAAGTGGAGAAATAAACGAGAAGGCGGACTTTTCTGTTTTTGACACCTCAGAAATTGAATTTGGATACTGCACAGAGTTTATCGTGCGCAAGGAAAGCGAAACCTCGCCGGAGGTTTTGCGGGCCTATCTTGAATCAATCGGCGACTGCGTTGTGGTTGTCAGCGATGACGAGATAATTAAAACCCATGTTCACACAAACGAACCCGGCAAGGCCCTTACAAAGGCGCTGAAATTTGGTCCTTTAATCACAGTTAAAGTCGAAAATATGCGTGAGCAGCACACAGGGCTAAATGCCGAAGAAGCTGCATCACAATCAGCCGAGCCCACCGGGGACGAAAACTATATCACCCCTGCGGAGAAAAAATACGGCGTCGTTTCAGTTTGCGCAGGCAGCGGAATTGCCGATTTGTTCCGCGACCTTGGAGTTGACGGAATCGTCACAGGCGGCCAGACCATGAACCCCTCAACCGAGGATATTCTTCGAGAGATCAACCGCACTGCAAGCGAAATCGTTTATGTTTTCCCGAACAACAAAAATATAATCATGGCTGCCGAGCAGTGTATTAAGCTTACAGACAAGAAGGTCATTGTAATTCCTACAGTGACCACGCCCCAAGGCATTACCGCCATGCTAGACTTTGATTCCGCAGCGGAGGAGGAAGCCCTAACCGGTATATTTATGGGTGCAATCGGCAGGGTTCATACCGCTATGATTACCTATGCTGCACGGGACAGCGAATATGACGGTCAGCAGATTCACGCCGGCGAATATTTGGGACTTTTCGATGGTGCGCTTTTGGGCAGTGATGAAAGTTTTGAAAGCCTTCTGCAAATAGTTTGCGACAATATTGCGCAGCTTGACGCTGAGTTCATCTCCGTCTATTACGGCGAAGATGTTTCCGAGGAAGACGGCAAAAAAACAGGCGCAGAAATGGAAAGCCGTTTCCCTGCGGCGGATGTCAGTGTAGTAAGCGGCGGACAGCCGGTCTATTACTACATGATTTCGGCCGAATAAAATATATAATAAAAGCGGCACGACCCGGTTGGGTCGTGCCGCTTTTTTGGTTTCCATTTACTCTTCTGTATCGTTTGAAGTATCTTTCTTTATACGGTTTTTTATTAGAAGAAACGACATCGTGACAAAAACTATAGCCGCAAAAAGGAAAATCACAGTGTATGCTTTGTCATGCGAATCAGCAATGGTTGTTATATCAAAAAAAACTGCAAGCAGCATGACAAAGAGCGTTGTTTTCGGCTTTGCTCTTCCGTAATAAAAGCCCGCTAAATATAGAAATGCTGCTGCGCTTGAACAGATTGCCAGGGTTTCGGTCGCATATGCCCAAATTACAGGATTGTAGGCATTAAATTTGTAGCCTGCAATAAGCCAGACGAAGCTGAACAAAACAGGAAGAATCGTGAGGTAGCCGATTTTTTTCGTGCTGTCCTTCGCCTGTGGATAGGCGGTGTAGCCAATTGCGAGAACTATGCCAGACACGCCGAGCACCTTTGAAAGCGTCGGGTTTGCAACATTCGCACCGCCGACGGCTATTAATACTCCTGCAATAGCCGTAGCTATGCTAGCGACAAAAATGATTATTTTGGAGGCTTTTGTGCCGCCGTAAAAAGCCGCGTCCGGGGTTTTCTCAAATTCGTATTTCTTGAAACAGTAGAAAGCATAAACTGCGAATGCGGCAACCACCAGAACGCAGTAGACAAGAAAAACTGTTGTCGTTGCAGCGCCGGATATTAATAAGCCGGTGGCAGGTTCAAAGGCATTAAGATTTTGCAGCCATCTGAAGAAAAAACCGAAAGCGCTGATTACAAGAAGCCCTGCTAAGAAAACAATAGGATTTTTAATTTGGTTTTTTTGCATAATTAGTTAACCGTCCAAGTATTATTAATAAAGCCATTTTATACCTCTTTAGCTATTACGTCAAGCTATTCAAAGGAGAGATGCAAATTGAAAAAGCCGATAATATTCTCTGTGTTCGTTATTGCATTATCGTTTCTGCTGCCGATAATTATATGTGCAGCAACAGGAAGAACATCTGAAAAAACTTTGGACGAGCCCCCTTCAAGCTCTGCAACCACACAGGTAAAAAACGGGGAAATTATCCAGCAGGTTCTGGATGACGACATTGAAGTACTGGTTTTACAGGACGATGAGCTTATTCCTATGAAAATGTCGGAATACTTGCCTTGTGTGCTCGCAGGTGAAATGCCCGCTTCATTTGAGCCTGAAGCCCTCAAAGCGCAGGCTGTCGCAATGCGAACTTACATACTCTACAACATGGAGCATCGAAAGGCCGCCCATCCCGAAGCAGACATCTGCACAGACTCAAACTGCTGCGCTGCAATGCTTACCGAGCAGGAGCAGCTCGAAATATGGGGCAAAAACGCAAAGGATTACTCCGAAAAAATTGCAGACTGCGTTGCCGCAACCGACGGACAATACCTAATCTATGAGGATCAGCCTATTTTGGCAGTGTTCCACGCTTCCTCCGAGGGCTCAACCGAGGATAGCGGAAACGTTTGGACTGAGCTTCCGTATCTGATCTCGGTTTCAAGCCCCGAGACTCCCGAGGAGGTCACAAACCTTCACTCAACCGTTGAAGTAAGCGCCGAGGATTTTAGACAGACGGTTGCCGCCTCCTGTCCCGATGCCGTTTTGTCGGAGGACGCCGGATCATGGATCGGAGAAACGGTTGTCACCTCAAGCGGAAGAGTTGGATCAATCAAGATCGGCGGCATCAGCGTAAGCGGAGCTACCGTTCGCAATATGTTTGCGCTCAGGTCCACCAGCTTTAGCATAAGCTATGCAGACGGCATTTTCACCTTCTCCGTGAGCGGATATGGACACGGCGTCGGCATGAGTCAATACGGCGCAAACTCTATGGCAAAAGATGGCGACACTTATTCCGAAATACTGAGCCACTACTACCCCGGCACCGAGCTTGTCGTGGGCGCAATGGTAACGCAGAAATAGCATGCGGATATCAAGATGCTGTAAAATTGGTGACTTGACAAAAATTCATCCCCCCAAATATGAATTTTGCCCCCTACACAAAACTATTTTTTTATTGTATACTTTTCAAAGTATCGATAAAATAACTATACACACTAATTATTTTAAGGAGAGCAAACTATGTCAATTCAACCATGGTTAAAGACCGAAAGCTTTGAAGAGTACCAAGAGCGTTTCAAAGACTTCGCACATCTAGAGCGTACCGAAGATGGTATTCTTTTCTGCCGTTTACACTGGAAGGGCGGCCCTGTTATGTGGTCATACCAGAGTCAGCATGCTTACAGCCAGCTATGGACAGCAATCGGCCAGGACAAAGAGAACGAAGTCATGATCCTTACCTGCCAGGATCCTTACTGGCTTGTTCACGAGAGTGATCCAACCTCTTTCGACGAGGTTGAGGAGTCTAAGGACACCAACATCAAGTATGATGTTAACATCACACACACAATGAACTTCGTTGAGAACTTTATCAACGACATCGAGATTCCAACCATCGCTGCTATCAACGGCCAGGGCATGCACTATGAATTTGCTCTTATGAGCGATATCACAATCTGCGTTCCTGAGTACGAGTTTTCCGACGGTCACTTCTCCAAGAACATGGTTCCCGGCGACGGTATGGCTTTCGCAATGCGTACAGCTGCCGGCGTAAAGCGCGGCTGCTACATGATGTACATGGAGCCAAAGATCAAGGCCGAGAAGGCTCTTGAGTGGGGCATCATTCACGAGATCGTTCCTCACGACGAGCTGATCGATCGCGCGTACGAGATTGCAAGATACATGATCAAGGTCGACCGCACAGTTCGCAGACTAACTCACGAAATCGCTATCCGTCCTTGGAAGCGTGCTCTCCAGGACGACGAGCGTGTACACGTTCTATGCGAGATGTATTCTGTTCAGCTTCTAAAGAGCGAGCATCATTTCGACCAGATTATGAAAGAATTCGACGGCGATCGTGTTCACCTAAGAGGCTAATCGGCCTTTAGGCTATATCTACATATATAAAACCCCCGAAGATGATATTATCTCTTCGGGGGTTTTTATACCTTAATTCTCTTTGCTTTCGTTTTGCTTCGTTTGGAGCTTTTCCAGCTCCGCATGGGTAAAGGCCTGCATTTCTTCGTAAAGCTGCTCTTCGTCTTCGCTGATTTCTTTTGAGCCCTTAATTCTTGGAATAAAGCTGCGGGCAAATCTACCTAGCGTTCCGCCGCTTCTTCCAATGTAGCAGATAACACAGAACACAAATGCGCCGATAAAATTAACGAACAGATCCTCCATCGTATCAAAAAGGCCGATGTCTATGTAACCCCCTACGCCCAAACTTTCGCCGTTTATTACAACGTCACTGATGTCGTTAATTATTATGGCTTTGTTGGAGTTTGTCGGGTCTAGCAATACGGTAGAGATTGAATTTATTACGGTATCCTTTTGCATATCGGTTCGCAGCAGCATGTCGGCAGCAAATTCGAAGAATTCCCAGAACACGCCGATTGTCATAGAAAAGCAAAAGGCAAAAATCGATAGAAACAGCGGCGACAGCTTAACTCCGAAGTGCTCATCTCTGTCGAACAAATCAATTAGCGAATATCCGACTGCGGCACATAAGAATCCCCACGTGATATGCAAAATCGTATCCCAATGCTTAAACTGTATATAGTAATTGCTGAGCTCGCCAAGGATTTCCGCCGCAAAGATGAAAACAAGAATCACTATTTCGAGCGTTGTAGGAAGCTCCATCTTAAATGTTCGCTCAATAAAATCCGGGATCATGTACAGCACCAAAACAAGCAGGCAAATAAACGCACTGTCAATATCCTGCCTGATAATCGAAAGCACTAGCGCTGCAATTACGATTGTACGCAGAATTATATATGCGAAAAATTCTTTTTTTTCATTTTTGAATTTCTGTCTGGCGGTTGCTGCAAGCCTCACTCTAAAAGGATATTTTTTATTGCTCATATAATCCCCCACTAATTCTATACATATTGTGGAATCTCTCTATACGCAAAGGCGCAAACATTCAAATCTTGATAGCCCAGTATATCACGTTTGCATTTGCTAATCAAATCCAAAAAAAACGAAAAACCGCCTCAATATTTATCGAGGCGGTAGTAATTTTCGATTATGCATGATAATTATGCGTTAAGTGAATTAAGTGCAATTGTCATTCTGCTTTTCTCGTGCGCAGCCTTATTCTTATGAATAAGATTCTTTGCAGCTGCCTTGTCGACAGACTTTACAGCAACTTTATAGGTGCTGACGGCTGCATCCTGATCGCCCTCGGCAATTGCCGCGCTGAATCTCTTTAGGTTTGTGCGAAGCTCACTTCTCTTTGCCTTGTTTCTGGCATTCTGAAGCTTTGAAAGCTGGTCTCGCTTCGCTGCTGATTTAATGTTGGGCATTGTTGAATCGCCACCTCCTCCTATAAGTTTCGGGTAGCGCCTAGCATCGTTTCAAACGACACTCGTTACCCACGGAAACATATTGTAACACCAAGCCATTGAAAAATCAAGCATTTTTTTAATTTTATTTTTTATGAATACCTTTGAGATTCGTTGTTTATAATATCCACAAAATCTAGCTATAAGTAGAGGCAAAAACACTATGAATAGTAATATACGTACAGACTTGGCCCTTGAGGCACGTGAAATTTGGACGGAAAACAGTAAAAACTCTGGCGAACTTCGTGGAGTTGAAGCAAAAACCGCCGAAAAAGGCAACATAAAGGTCACTACCGTCGAAATATTGGACAAGCAGGGTGAGCAGGCCCTCGGCAAGCCTATGGGTAAATATGTCAGCGTTGAGCTTGAAGGCTTTATGCGGCATGAGGAGAATTCATTTGATGATGCGTGCGCTTTGCTTTCTACCGAATTAAGAGATATTCTAAATTTAGAAAAAGATGCCAGCGTTCTTGTTGCAGGTTTAGGCAATTCAGGCATTACGCCCGATTCCATAGGTCCGGAATGCGTCAACAATGTTATGGTGACTCGTCATCTAAAAGCACGAATGCCTGGCGATTTCAAAAGCTTTCGCAGCGTATCTGCTGTTTGTACCGGAGTGCTCGGCACAACCGGTATGGAGAGCAAGGCTTTGCTTGAAGCGGTTACCACACATATCAAGCCAAGCGTAATTATAGCAGTTGATGCGCTTGCCTCTCGCCGCACAGAAAGGCTTTGCAGCACGATTCAGATAGCCGATACCGGAATTGTTCCCGGTTCAGGCGTCGGCAATGCCAGAGAGGCCTTGAATAAGGAAACCCTCGGTGTGCCTGTGATCGCAATCGGCGTTCCAACTGTTGTTGATGCAGGCACTCTTGCTGTTTCAGTCGCCGAGGACGCCGGAATTACTCTTGACCCTTCTTCGCTGGGCGCAAAGGCTGGAATGATTGTAACCACTAGGGATATAGACAAGCAGGTTAAGAATATCTCACGAATTATAGGCTATTCAATCAATATGGCTTTGCACGACGGATTGCGCATTGAGGACGTAAGCGCCTTTATTTCCTAGCCTCGAAGCAGTGCCATTCCTCTTCCTCATAGTGAGAGATTATCGAAAAGCCGTTCTGCAATAAGGCTTCTTCAATTTCATATTGACGACCTTCAATAATACCGGAGCAGATGAAGATCGCTTCCTCTGTCATGAAGTCTCCGGCAATTTTACAGAGAGGTATAATCACATCAGCAACGATATTTGCAAGGACAAGCCTATATCCATTGCCTAGCTTCTCCCTTAGAATATCGTCAGACAGAATATTCCCTGCATAAATTTCAAAGTTATCCGCAAAGATATTATTTAGTGCTGCGTTTGAGACTGCAACATCAGGTGCTTTAGGATCTATGTCACAGCCAACAACGTGTTCTGCGCCAAGAAGTTTGGCCCCGATGCCAAGAATTCCGCTGCCGCAGCCCAAGTCAAGCACCTTACTGCCTTTAAGATCATGTTTTTGCATCGATTCTAGACACATTCTTGTTGTTGCGTGACTGCCGGTTCCAAATATCAACCCCGGATCAAGACGCAGCGTAATTCTGCCGGTGTCTTCTGCGTTCTCCCATTCGGGGACAATAATTAGCTTATCCCCGATTTCAATTGGTTTGTAATACTGCTTCCAATTGTTTTCCCAATCAGAATCATCGACCGTCGTTACCTGCGGCTCTGCTCCTAGAGCCGCACATATTTTTTTAAGCTGAGTTTTTCCTTCCTCATCGTCAGGCAGATAAAACTTTACTTGTGACTTATCCCTCATACTGCTTTCCAGGCTTTCATCAATGTAGTCCCAGTATTGCTTGTTATTTTCGAGAAAATTGATAAAATCGGCGGAATCCTCAATTGATAAGCCCTCGATGCCTAAATCATTTAAAGCAAGGCAAAGGTTATCAAGCTCCTCCTGCGTTGTTTTTATAGTTATTTCTTGCCAGCGCATATAATTGCTCCTTAATCTTTGATTTTTTTAGTGTATATTTTCTCCGCTTTCCTGTCAAGCGATGTTTCACGTGAAACTTTTTTAGAATGTTTCACGTGAAACATTGAAAAAGAATGCAAAAGCTGGTATACTGATTAAAATTATGTAATCAGTGGGAGTCGCTATGGGCAAAATAATTTCAATTACAAATCAAAAAGGCGGCGTTGGCAAAACAACAACCGCCGTAAACCTTTGTGCGTCGCTTGCACACAGGGGGAAAAAGGTTCTCCTTTGCGACTGCGATCCTCAGGGTAATGCTACAAGCGGCATGGGCATTGACAAAAATGCAATCACAAGCATTTATGACATTTTACTTAGAGATGCCAAGCCCGAAGATGCCATTATTTCGACAAAATACGGAGATGTCATCGGAGCAAACAAGGAGCTTGTCGCGGCAAACATTGAAATTGTAGATATAGAAGACAGGGAATACATACTAAAAAATGCTCTTGAGCCGCTGCGAAACAGCTATGATTTCATCATTCTCGACTGCCCACCTTCGTTAGAGCTGCTAACGATAAACACTTTATGCGCATCAGACGGCGTCATCGTCCCTGTTCAGTGCGAATACTACGCACTCGAAGGCTTAGGGGATCTGACCGGTACTTTATCTATAATTAACCAAAGGCTTAACCCGGAGCTGAAGCTGGAGGGAATTGTGCTTACAATGTATGACAGCCGCACGAAAATATCCGACGAAGTGGCAAATGAGCTTCGATCACACTTTGGAGACAAGGTGTACAAGACCCAAATCCCCAGAAATATCAGGCTATCCGAGGCACCTAGCTACGGCAAGCCATGCATTGCCTATGACAGGATATCTAAGGGAACCCGTGCATATTTGCACTTGGCAAACGAAATTCTCAAAGCACAATGACTGATATATAGTATAGAGGTGAAAAATTATGGCGGACAAAAATAAAAGAGGATTGGGGAGTGGGCTAAGTGCAATTTTTGGTGAGGACTACGCAGTCACTCAGGATAAGGACATCGTTTCTCTGCCCATTTCCAAGGTAGAACCGAGAGCCGAACAGCCACGAACCAACTTTGATGATGCTGCGCTTGAAGAATTGGCTTCCTCAATAGCGCAATATGGGCTTATTCAGCCTATCACCGTTAGAAGACTGGATGGCGGCTTTTATCAGATTATCGCAGGCGAGCGCAGATGGCGCGCCTCCCGGCTCGCAGGATTAAAGGAAGTTCCTGTAAGGGTCATTGAGGCAGACGACAAAAAGGCAACTGAGCTTGCCTTGGTCGAAAACCTGCAACGCGAGGACCTAAACCCCATAGAAGAAGCAATTGGCTACAAAACTCTGATGGAAGAATACAGCATGACACAGGAGGAGGCCGCCTCTGCTGTTGGGAAATCAAGGCCTTCCGTAGCAAACGCTTTGCGGCTTTTGGGGCTTTGCTCCGAGGTGCTTAGCATGGTCACAGACGGCTCGTTGTCGTCAGGCCACGCAAGGGCGCTTTTGGGAATAAAAGACGCAAGGCTTCAGCACGACACCGCCATCACCATCATTGACGACCAATTATCCGTTCGTCAAACCGAGACTCTGGTAAAGCGTATTTTAAGCACCAAAACAAAGCCGCAAAAGTCGGATTTGGAAATTGACTATACCAAAGAGGTAGAAAAAAGCCTTGAAAATGCCTTGGGTCGCAAGGTAAAGCTTCACGACGGCAAAAAAACAGGCAGACTGGAAATTGAATTTTACGGTGCCGACGACAGAGAGCAATTAATAAGCAACCTCATGCTGTTTTCAAGAATGAGAAATAAATAATTTACTTGTTTTTACATTTTAGGAGTGTAGATATGCTAGACATCAAATTTGTGAGAGAGAACCCTGACGCAGTTAGAGAGAATGTAAAAAAGAAATTTCAGGACGCAAAGCTGCCGCTTGTTGACGATGTGCTCGAACTCGACAGCCGATATCGTGCGGCGATGACCGAAGCAAGCGACCTTCGTGCGCAGCGCAACAAGCTTTCAAAGCTTGTCGGCCAGCTAATGGGACAGGCGAAGAGCGACCCGTCTAAGCTAACGCAGGCCGAAGCGGCAAAGGAGCAGGTAAAGAAAAACGCAGAGCGTCTTGCGGAGCTTGAAGAGTCTGAAACCGGGCTTGAAGCTCGCATAAAAGAGATTTTAATGACGCTTCCAAATATCATCGACCCCAGTGTTCCAATCGGCGCAAGCGACGAGGAGAATGTTGTGGTTGAATGCTTTGGCGATCCTGTGACGCCAAGCTTTGACATTCCGTATCACACCGAAATTATGGACCACTTTGATGGCATTGATATCGATTCCGCAGGCAGAGTTGCAGGGCAGGGCTTCTATTATCTTATGGGCGATATAGCAAGGCTTCATTCCGCCGTCACCGCCTATGCAAGGGATTTCATGATTGACAAGGGCTTCACCTACTGCCTGCCTCCGTTTATGATTCGCTCCGCCGTTGTATCGGGCGTTATGAGCTTTGCCGAGATGGACGCAATGATGTACAAAATCGAGGGAGAAGACCTATATCTTATCGGTACAAGCGAGCATTCTATGATCGGCAAATTCATAGACGAAATAATCCCCGAAGAGTCTCTGCCGCAGACGCTTACCTCATACAGCCCCTGCTTCCGCAAGGAAAAAGGCGCTCACGGAATTGAGGAGCGCGGAGTTTACCGCATTCATCAGTTCGAGAAGCAGGAAATGGTAGTTGTTTGCCACCCGGAGGATTCAATGGAATGGTATGAAAAAATGTGGCGCTACTCCGTCGAGCTTTTTAGAAGTCTCGAAATTCCTGTGAGACAGCTGGAGTGCTGCTCTGGCGACCTTGCAGATCTTAAGATAAAAAGCTGCGATATCGAAGCATGGAGTCCGCGCCAGCAAAAATATTTTGAAGTTTGCTCCTGCTCAAATCTTGGCGATGCACAGGCAAGAAGGCTAAAAATGCGTATTAAGGGCGAGGACGGCAAAATGTATCTTCCGCACACTTTGAATAATACTGTTGTTGCGCCTCCCCGCATGCTGATTGCCTTCCTCGAGAACCACTTGCAGGAGGACGCAAGTGTAACAATTCCTGACGCGCTTGCGCCGTACATGGGCGGGAAAACATTGCTCATTCCAAAGCATTAATCGGATAGAGGATTAGTCAAATGAAGTCATTAATTAAGGAATTTCGTGAATTTATAATGCGTGGCAACGTGATGGACATGGCAATCGGTGTAATCATCGCCACTGCGTTTGGAAAAATTACAACCTCGCTTGTGAATGATGTTTTTATGCCATTCATCGGTTGGCTTATAGGCGATTTGGACTTTTCAAATCTTAATATCACGCTCCGTGAGGCGGTGATCGACCCCGTTCTCGGCGAAGTAATAAAAGAAGCTATTGTAATCGGCATCGGAAGTTTTATTGCAACGGTGATCGACTTTATCCTTGTCGCTCTGGTGGTTTTCGTAATTGTGAAGTCAATTAACATGGCTCGCGCAAAACTTGAAAAGAAGAAAGAGGAAGAGTCCGATGTGGCTGCAGGTCCTACAACCGAGGAGCTCCTCTCGCAAATACTTGAGGAAATTAAAAAGTAGAATTCACCCTAGTCTTATACTACATAGAAAGCAAGGCGGCATATGAGCAACTCCCTATGGAAAATAAAAAATCAAACCGTGTCAGCAACCAAAGAGCTGCTTGCAGCAGGCTATTCGCCACTGCTTGCCGCAATTTTAAGCGTCCGTGGCTACGATTCTAGGGACAAGGCCGACGCATTTATAAAATGCGGGCCTTCGCTCTTGGAGGATCCATTTCTCATGACCGACATGCGAGAGGCTGCTACCAGAATCAAAGCTGCTCTGGAAAAGGACGAAAAAATAGTCGTTTTTGGTGACTATGATGTTGATGGGATTACAAGCGCCTGCCTTGTTGCAAGCTATCTTAAATCTAAGGGCGCAAAAACAGAGATATACATACCAAGCCGTCTTGAAGAAGGCTACGGAATCAACTCTGACGCCATAAGGCGCTTTGCCGCACAAGGCGTTTCGCTGGTTATTACCGTTGACTGCGGAATAACTGCAATTGACGAAGCACAGGTCGCTTTGGAAAATGGCATTGATCTAATCATCACCGATCACCACGAATGCAGGGAAATTCTTCCCAAGGCAGTTGCGGTTATTAACCCCAAAAGACCGGACTGTGCCTATCAAAACCGGGATCTCGCAGGTGTCGGCGTTGCGTTCAAGCTTCTTTGCGCTCTTGAAGGCGGCTATGAGGAAATACTCGCTCTCTACAGCGATTTGGTTGCAGTTGGAACGATTGCAGACGTAATGCCGTTAACGGGCGAAAACCGCTTCATCGTTCAAACCGGTCTTTCCAAGCTCTGCAGCTGTCCAAGGCCGGGACTTAGTGCGCTGATAACCGCTTCGTGGCTTTCGCCAAACCGCATCAGCGCCGTGAACATTGGCTTTACCATAGCGCCCAGAATTAATGCGGCAGGCAGACTTGGCAGCACAGAATGCGCTGTGAATTTGCTTATGACAGAAGATCCTGCTAAGGCGGAGCTTTACGCAGCAGATTTGTGCGCTCTTAACAGACGGCGTCAGGAGCTTGAAACCAAAATTTCCGGCGATGCCGCCGAGAAGCTTTCGGGCAGGCAAGCTGATGCCCCCATCGTTCTGGCCAGCGAAGGCTGGCATCAGGGCGTGGTTGGAATCTCCGCTTCTAAGCTGGCAGAGGCCCACAATGTCCCTGCCATTATGATTTGCCTTGACGGTGAGCTTGGTAAAGGGTCATGTCGAAGCTATGGTGGTTTTAATCTGTTTGATGCGCTGTCGGCTTGCTCGCATATGCTTGAAGGATATGGAGGCCACGCTCTTGCAGCCGGACTTACAATAAAGCGAGAGAATATCGACGCCTTCAGGGATGCTTTTTGCGATTTCTACGCTAATAATCCGCCGAGTGTGGAGCCTTCGCTTGATATTGATCTTCTCGTAACAAGCAGCGATATGCTCTCGATGCACAGCGTCAAGGATTTGGAGCTTTTAGAGCCGTGCGGAAGCAGTAATACCCGTGCTTTGCTTTCATTAAGCGCTGTCACTGTATTGGAGGTCGCCTCTATCGGCGGCGGAAAGCACCTAAAGCTTAAATTTTCGGCGTTTGGTCAGGTATATGACGCTGTGTATTTTTCAAAAACCCTTAAAGAGGCAAACGTTAGTCAAGGCGATTGTGTTGACGTCGCTTTTAGTCCGCAGATAAACGAATTTCGCTCTCGGCAAAGCGTTCAGCTGCTTGTTATCGATCTAAGGCAGCATGAAGCCGATTTTGCGCAGCAAGTCCTCGAGGGAGGCGAGATTCCAAGCTATCTGTCTTCTCCGACAAGGGAGGATTTCGCAACAATTTGGCGCTCGGCAAAGTGTTTTGGCGGCCAGCTTAAAGGAACTATTCAGCAAGTTTTTCGGGACATCAGCCCCGACATGCAAGAGGAAACGCTGGCAGTCTGTCTTAAAGTTTTCGAGGAGCTGGACCTGCTTTCGCTTAGCTTTGACGGTAAAAACCTTGATCTGAAGCTAAGTAAAGACTCAAAAAAGGTTGACTTGTCTTCCTCTCGCATTTTATCTTCGCTTTCATAAAAAAGGGGGCAGTTCCATGTCGGACAGCTTAAAAGCAAACGAAACTAAAGAGGTGGCAGAAACCGAAGCCGGGAATCCAGCGGCGCTTACCCCGGACGAGATAGCCGAAAAAGCGTACGATGGTCTTGTAGACACCCTGTCCAAATCCTCGACGAAAATGGATACGGGCAGAGTTCGCGCGGCCTTTGAGACCGCGAAAAAGTACCATGAACCGCAGGTCCGCCGTGATGGCTCTCCATACGTTACGCACACAGTTGCGGCGGCAGTAATTGTTGCAGAAATGGAGCTTGACGAAGATTCTGTTGTAGCGGCGCTTTTGCACGACACGATCGAAGATACTCCACTGACTTATGATGACATTGCGAAGCATTTCGGTGTTGATGTTGCAAATATTGTTGATGGGGTTTCCAAGCTGACTCGTGTCAATTTCACAAGCCGTGAAGAAGAGCAAATGGAGAATATGCGCAAGATGCTTATGGCTATGAGCCGCGACATCCGTGTAATACTCATAAAAATTGCCGACAGGCTTCACAATATGCGCACAATGGATTATCAAACGCCCGAGAAGCAGAGGCTCAAAAGCTTTGAGACCATGCAGATTTATGCGCCCATCGCCCATAGATTGGGTATGCAGCGAATAAAATGGGAGCTTGAAGATTTATCGCTTTATTACCTCGACAGAGTTGGATACGAAGCGATAATGGACGCTGTTGACAGGCGTAGGGATGTTCTGGATAATCTCATGAAAGCTATGGAGGAGAAAATCCGTGCACGCCTCTCCGACTGGGGCATTCCATGCTCTATTGCGAGCCGGATCAAGCATATATACAGCGTCTACCGCAAAATGTACAGCCAGAAGCTTGACCTGAACGAAATTTTTGACCTTTGTGCCTTGCGAATAATCGTTGATAGCCTGGGCGATTGCTACAATGTCCTGGGTCAGATTCATGATATGTATAAGCCAATTCCCGGCAAATTCAAGGATTACATATCAACCCCCAAGCCTAACGGCTACCAGAGCCTTCACACGACCGTCATTGGCTCAGAGGGCATACCGTTTGAAGTGCAGATTCGCACATGGGATATGCACCGCACCGCCGAATACGGCGTTGCAGCTCACTGGAAATACAAATCCGGCCAAGCCGCTGCCGAAGGTGACGAGGAAAAGTTTGCATGGGTTCGCAGGCTGCTCGAAAGCCAGCAAAACAGCGACGCTCAGGACTTTTTCAGCGATTTGCGCATAGATATGTTTTCAGACGAGGTTTTCGTTTTCTCGCCAAAGGGGGATGTAATAAACCTTTCAAGTGGCGCAACCCCTATCGACTTTGCATATGGAATCCATTCCGCCGTCGGAAACAGCATGACAGGAGCAAAGGTAAACGGCAGAATCGTCCCCTTTGATCATGCCCTGCAAAATGGTGATATTGTTGAAATTATAACTTCGAAGGCCTCAAACGGCCCAAGCCGCGACTGGCTTAAAATCGCAAAGAGCGGCTCTGCCCGAACCAAGATTAAGCAGTGGTTCAAGAAGGAGAGGCGTGAGGAAAACATCGAACACGGCAAGGCAATGTTCGAAGCGGAGCTTCGCCGCACCGACATATCCATGCAGGATGTTAATGACGCTGAGGTTTTGCCGAGTATAATTAAGCGTATGTCGCTATCTTCGCTTGATGATTTGTATGCAACTATCGGATATGGCGGCGTAACCGCAACGAAAACTATAAACCGAATTCGTGATGAGCTTGCACGCTCGCAGAGAGCTTCAACAACCAAGAATGCTGTTGACAAGTTAAACGCAGCAGTCGAAAAAAGGCTGGAGCGTGAAGCAAGGATGAAACGCCGTGCAATAAAGGGTGTCTTGGTTGAGGGCATCGACAACTGCCTTATAAAGTTTGCACGCTGCTGCACACCGGTCCCCGGCGACGATATCATCGGCTTTATCACCCGTGGGTATGGCGTCTCCGTGCACCGCACAGACTGCCGAAACCACATTTCAAGCCGCCTAAACCCCGAAGACGGCGGCCGCTGGATAAATGTAAGCTGGGCAGGCGACACTAACGAGACTTATACGACTACGCTAAAAATTGTTTCGAAGGAACGGGGCGGCTTTGTCATGGACATCGCACTTGCCCTAAATGCACTGAATGCCAAGGTTCGCAGCCTTTCTGCACGAGATGTCGGCGACGGAACAAGCGCCGCAACCCTCACTCTGGAGGTCGGCGGTCTAAACGATTTAAAGGCAATAATGAACAAGCTTTCCTCCACCCGCGGGGTGATAGAGGTTATACGGAGCGGAGACTAACATATGAGGGCAGTTCTATCTAGAGTTAACAACGCAAACGTCAAAATTGACGGAGCGGTTCACGGTGAAATCGGCAAAGGCTTTCTTGTCATGCTTGGAGTTGACAGCGCCGATACCGAAGCGCAGGCTCTGAAGATGGCAGACAAAATCTGTGGACTGCGAATTTTCGAGGATGAAACCGGTAAAATGAACATAAACCCCACCGATGCAGGAGCACAGCTTCTGATTATAAGCCAGTTTACGCTGTTTGCCGATGTTTCCTCTCGCAGACCCGGCTTTGGGGGAGCTGCAAGACCCGAAACTGCGATACCCCTTTATGAAACGGTCATTGCCGAATGCCGCAAACGTGGCTTCACGGTTGAGACAGGCATTTTTGGCGCCGAAATGATGGTGCAGTCCGAAAACGACGGCCCTGTTACAATCATAATTGACACTGAAAATATTTAATTTGGAGGAACCAATATGCAACTTGCATCGCTTACCGTAGGATATATCGAAACAAATTGCTATGTTGTCGCAGACGAAAACACCCGGGACTGCGCAATAATCGACCCCGGCGCAGAAAGCCAGCGCATTCTTGACTACGTAGAGTCCAACAATCTAAAATGCCGCCATATTCTGCTTACACACGGTCACTCCGACCATGTTGACGGCGTCGCAGGTCTTCTTGATGAGCTTGACGCAACAGTTTATATGAGCGAAAAGGATAACGGCATCCCCATCGGCACCGGCGGCAGCGGCTACACTGCTCCCGAAGGCACAGTTTTCATCAAAGATGGTGACACCATCTCTGTTGGAGGCCTCACCTTCAAGGTTATGGAGACCCCCGGCCACACCCCCGGCTGCGTTTGCTTCATTTGCGAGGATGCAATCTTTTCAGGCGACACACTGTTTCGCAACAGTTGCGGCAGAACCGATTTTACAGCAAGCAATCCCGAAGATATGATGAAATCCCTTGCCCGTCTTGCAGCGCTGGATGGTGATTACGAGGTTTTCCCGGGCCACATGGGCAATTCAACGCTTGAACGTGAAAGAAGAAACAACTATTATATGCTGATGGCCTTAGAGGGTTAATTGTTTATCTCTCAAATGTTTTCACTTTGTTCACGCATAATAATATCTAATGATATAAAATTTCATATATAAACTGAAAATAGTTCTCTATATACAATTTTTTAGGAAGTGATATTATGTCTAAAAGAGCGCTTGTAATCGAAGACGACGGCAACATATCAGAGCTACTGCGTCTCTACCTTGAAAAGGACGGATTTGATGTCTTCAGAGCTGCCGACGGCAGCGAAGGTGTTGAAATGTTTAAACACTACGATCCCGATATCGTGCTTTTGGATATAATGCTGCCCATTTTGGACGGCTGGGGCGTTCTGCGCGAAATCCGCAAGTCCAATGGTTCAACCCCTGTGATAATGCTTACCGCAAAAAGTGATACGCCAGACAAGGTCTCCGGCCTTGAAATGGGTGCGGACGATTATATCACAAAGCCCTTCGAGGTTTCGGAGCTCCTCGCCCGAATCCACGCAGTAATGCGAAGAACCGACGATACCGGAGAGCCGGAGCAAATTCTCTCCTTCGATAATCTTACAATCAATTTGGTCTCTTACGAGCTTATCGTTTCGGGAAAACGTGTCGAAATCCCGCCCAAAGAAATGGAGCTTTTATATCATCTTGCCTCGTCTCCGAACAGAGTTTTCACAAGAAACCAGCTTCTCGACGAGGTTTGGGGCTTTGACTATTACGGCGACAGCAGAACGGTTGACGTTCATATCAAGCGCCTTCGTGACAAGCTTGAGGGCGTAAGCGACAAATGGTCATTAAAAACAGTTTGGTCAGTAGGATATAAATTCGAGCTTTTGACATAAGCTTTAAAGGTCAGGTTTTTTCTGTGCATAAATTTTATATTAAAAATTTCATGCTCGCCACAGGTCTTGTAATGCTGTCCTTTGCAATTCTTGGATCGCTTTTTATAGGGTTTGGGCGAATATATATGCAAAGCGAAAAAAAGGACTCTTTGCGTGTAAACGTTGCCGAGCTTGAGCATTTCATCTCATCTTTCCCTGAAGAAACTATTATTGATGACTGGAATTTTCGCATAGTTATGAGCGCAATTGCACAAAGTACAGGAAACCATTGCTTTGTGTGCGACGAGGCCGGTACAGTTACTGCCTGCTCCGATCCTGATTTCGCTTGTATACACATCGGCATGAAGATTGCACCGGAAATACTTCAAAGTGTTTCTAAAACAGAAGATTATTTGGTGGTTTCAACTCTAAACGGCTTTTATCCCTCAAGGCACTATGTCGCCGCAATGGAGCTGACAACTTCCAATGGCGCACTCGAAGGTTATGTGTTTGCCGCTTCTGATTCCTCAAAGTCGCTTGCTGTTTGGCATGCGCTGATGGATATTTTCCTTCTATTGGCAATCGTAATCATGATTCTTGCTATGGTTTTGTCCTTCATTGCATCGAAATACCAAGCAAGACCGATTAACGAAATGGCTTCCGCCTCAGCAAAATTTGCCCACGGCGATTTTTCTGCAAGAGTTAATGTATACGGAAACGACGAAATTGGCGCCCTGTCCGATTCATTTAACAAAATGGCAGAATCCCTTGAAAAATCGGAAATGCGCCGCAGCGAGTTTATAGCAAACATTGCGCACGAGCTGAAAACTCCAATGACAATAATTTCAGGCTTTGCAGACGGTATTCTCGACGGCACAATCCCACCGGAAAACCAGAAGAAGTACCTTGAAACCGTTTCAAGCGAGACAAAACGATTGAATCGCCTTGTGCACAGAATGCTGGACGCCTCAAGGCTTCAGGACGAGGGCATAGAAAGTCTTCTAAAAAAGAGCTTTGTAGCAGGAGATCTGCTGCTTGAAACTCTTATTGTTTTCGAAAAAAGCATCAATGATAAAAATCTTCAAGTAAACACTCTGATCCCTGAGGATGATATAATAGTTCTTGGTGACCACGATGCCATAACTCAGGTTGTCTACAACCTGCTTGATAATGCAGTTAAATTTGCAACTGTCGGCTCCGAACTTGGCGTTTCGCTTTTCAGGCTGGACGACAAGGCGTATATTTCCATCAAAAACGAAGGCGAAACCATTGCTCCGGATGAGCTTGCGCTTGTTTTCGACCGTTTTCACAAAACAGATAAATCGCGTAGTATGGATCGTGACGGCGTTGGCTTAGGGTTATACATTGTAAAAGAAATTCTTGGAAACCACGGCGAGGATATCGCCGTGACCAGTCAAAATGGCATTACAGAGTTTGTATTCTCACTAACGATTAAAAAGAAATAATGCAAAAATGATGCCTTTTGTTTACAAACCCTTTACGTTCAATTCATACAATATAGCAAAGTTCCTGATATTATAAATTCAACCTCAAGGAGGCCGCCCATGAATCAAAACAATGAAAACGGCGATTGGTACGAACAATCCCAAAGTGACAGTTTTTACGAAAAAGCACCCGTTTCAATTTCCTCCGCACCCCCGATTCAGGCAAAACCCAAAAACATAAATAGCAGGCTGCTGATTACTTTGATAATAGTCGGTGTACTAATACTAATCGCTCTGTCGGCGCTCATATTTTCGGGCACCGGAAACCGTGACATCGATTTGCCCGTTATCACAAATAGCGGCAGCGGTAGGGCAGGCGGCAATGCAAGCGATGATTTTGGGGATTTTAGCGACTTCTTTGAAAATTACTATACCTCAACAAGCGGTAGCGGAAGCAACCTTGAACGTGGCGAAACAGGAACGGGCGTAACTCTTTCCCTTACATCGTCCAAAAACCTTGAAAAGCTTACCCTGCAAGAAGTATATGCCAAATGCGCCGATAGTGTTGTTTCTATCATCGGAACAATCAATGGCTATGCGGGCTATTACTGGGGCAGCGGTATTGTAATGACAGAGGACGGCTATATTCTCACAAATGCTCACGTAATCGAAGGCACCGACCATGTTTCCGTTTGTCTTGCAGATGGAACTGAATATACTGCGCTGCTTATCGGCGAAGATCCAATTAGCGATATTGCAGTTCTAAAAATTGATGCATTCAATCTTAAGGCCGCCGAATTTGGCATAAGCGATGAACTGGTAGTAGGCGACACCGTAATTGCCATAGGAAATCCTCTTGGTGAGGAGTTTGCCGGCACGATGACAGATGGCATTATCTCAGCAATCAACCGAGGCGTTAATGTAAGCGGCAATGTTATGACGCTTATTCAAACGAACGCAGCCCTTAACGAAGGCAATTCCGGCGGACCGCTGATTAATTCCTACGGTCAGGTCATCGGAATCACAAATATGAAGATGGCTGCCGATTATACAAGCGTAACCATCGAAGGCATCGGCTTTGCAATACCAACGGCAACAATAAAAAACGTTGCTGATGAGCTGATTGAAAACGGAAAAGTCTCCGGCAGGCCTTCAATCGGCATTACCGCAGGCGCTATTCCTGACGAGGCCAAGTCTCAATACAATTTGCCAGCAGGAATCTATGTCAGCGAAGTCAACCCAGATTCCGACGCATATGAAAAAGGCATTACCGCAGGCGATGTTATCACCGCAGTTAACAGCATAGCCGTTGCCTCTGTTGATGATGTAAACGCCATAAAAAACAACTTCAAGGTTGGAGACTCATTAACCCTAACAGTTTTTAGAGACGGTAAAACCTTTGATGTGGATATCGTTTTATACGATACCTCCGCAAATTAACTTACTAACCCCCTTTTTTCCATACACTCCTCTCTTTTAAACGAAACACCAAGCTGTTTTTACAGCTTGGTGTTTTGTTTTCTCCCTATTGTGCCATCTGCTGCGCTCTTTGCAGTGCGGCATAATGGCCATTTTTCTCCATAAGCTCGGTGTGTGAGCCGCATTCCAATATCCTCTCGCCGTCTATCACTGCTATGCGGTCAGCGCTGCGGATGGTTGACAGCCTGTGGGCAATTATTATGCTTGTTCTGCCCTGCGAAAGAGTTTCCAGGCTCTCCTGAATCTTCTGCTCTGTAACGCTATCAAGTGCGCTTGTCGCTTCGTCGAGAATTAAAATCGGCGGATCCTTCAGAAATACTCTTGCAATAGAAATGCGCTGTTTCTGACCGCCGGACAGCATCACGCCACGCTCTCCGACAAAAGTGTCGTAACCATCTGTCATCTCCATAATCTCGCTGTGAATCTGCGCACGAACGGCGGCTTTGACAACCTCCTCGTCGGCAGCCTCCGGCCTTCCGTAACGAATGTTCTCCATGATGCTGCCTGCAAACATGAAAACATCCTGCTGGATAATGCCGATATTTCGCCGCAGGCTGCTTTGAGCAAGAAGTCTGACGTCTTTACCGTCAATGCTTATTGTGCCGGCAGACACGTCATAAAACCTCGGCAAAAGGTGACACATTGTTGTCTTTCCTCCGCCCGACGGGCCAACCAGCGCAAAGCTCTCGCCCGGCCTAATAGTAAGATTGATGTCCTTCAAAACCTCGGTTCCGTCGTCATATGAAAAGTACACGTGGTCATATACAATCTCGCCCTTTACTTCGCCAAGCTCCAAAGCATCCGGAGCGTCCTTTATTTCAGGTTCGGTTCGCATGATCTCTAGGAAGCGTGAAAAGCCTGCCGAGCCTTGTGTCAGCATTTCCATAAACTGCGCCAGCTTTCGGATCGGCGCAATAAATGTAGACACATAAAGGGTGAATGTTATAAGCGAAATGTAGTCCATTTGCCCCTTCATAATCAAATATCCGCCGTAGGCGATAACAACAACCTGCATAATACCCATAGAAAATTCCATGCCGCTGTTGAAAGCTCCCATAGCTTTGTAGTAGCCGTTTTTAGCTGTTTTAAACAGGTCATTGCTCCGGGAAAACTTTTCGTCCTCGCTTTTTTCGGCTGCAAATGCCTTCGCCGTACGTATTCCGGAAATTCCGCTCTCTATGGTTGCATTGATTTCTGCCGTTTTGCGCTTTACTTCTATGTTGGATTTCTGCATTCTAATCCGCTGGCTGGCAGAAAACAAAACAAGAAACGGGAAGATAATCAGCAGCACCAGCGCAAGCCGCCACTGAATTGTAAACAGTATGCCGATTGCTCCTAAAACAGTTAGCGAGCAGATTATCAGGTTTTCAGGACCGTGATGGGCAAGCTCGGTAATTTCAAAAAGGTCAGTTGTAATGCGGCTCATCAAAACGCCCGTACGGTTCTTGTCATAAAAATTAAACGACAGTCCCTGCATATGATTGAAAACGTCCTGCCTCATATCAGCCTCGACCAAAACGCCCATTCCGTGTCCGACAACGGTAATAACGTAGTACAAAATCGACTTGAGTATGTATGCAGCAATTAGAATTATCATAACAACAAAAAATGTTGTGAACATCTTGTTTGGCAAATAAACCTGCATAGCGTGGCGGGAAATGTATGGAAACAGCAAGTCCACCACCGCAACAACAATTGAGCAGACAATATCAATTGCAAACATTTTTTTATGGGGCCCAAAATAGGATGTGAACACCCTCAGCGCACCCCTTGAAAAGTCTTTTTTCTTCTGTTTTTTAATATTTAACCCTGCCCTTCCGCAAACAAATACCTGTCGGTGTCCCGGCAGGTATTTGTCATTATTTATACTTGTCACGCTGCATAACCGCAAGCTCATCGCATCGGTTATTGCCTTCATTGTCTGCGTGCCCCTTTACCCAGTGATATTCCATTTTGTGCTTTTTTATCAGCTCAAGCAAGGTTTCCCACAGATCGGAGTTTAATGCGGGCTTCTTGTCCGACTTCACCCATCCCTTATTCTGCCATGAGACTGCCCAGCCAAGACTAAGCGAGTCTATGACATACTTCGAGTCCGAGTAAAGCGCAACCTCGCACGGCTCCTTAAGTGCAGACAGTGCCTCGATAACTCCTGTAAGCTCCATACGGTTGTTTGTGGTCATCGCCTCGCCGCCCGATAGCTCACGGCGCACTCCCTGATATTCCAGAAGCGCACCCCATCCACCGGGGCCGGGATTCCCGGAGCATGCACCGTCAGCGTAAATTGTAACCTTCTTCATGGATTATCCTCTATCGTGTGTTTCTTCCTCTGCTTCGCCTACGCTGTCCTCTGCATCGGAGATGCCATCTATGTCCTCGTCAGATTCTGCGCTCTCTTCTTCCTTCTCCGTAAGCGCCATGGAGATAACACGGCTGCCTTCTGTAACACGCATTAGCCTTACGCCCTGCGTTGCTCTGCCGTATTCGCTGATGCTTCCTGCGTCCATACGGATTATTGTACCATCGTCGGAGATAAGAAGAACATCGTCCTCGTTGGAAACCACCTTCGTAACTGCGACCTTGCCGGTTTTTTCGGTAATCTTATAGTTTTTAATTCCGCTGCCGCCTCGGCGCTGGGGCTCACCCGAATTTCCTCTGATATATTCCTCTATAGCGGTGCGCTTGCCATAGCCGTTTTCGGTAACTGACAGCAGAGAAGCTCCGGCAGTTGCAATATCCGCTCCGACAACGCAGTCACCGCCCTTCAGTCTAATACCTCGAACGCCGACGGCATCCCTGCCCATTGCGCGAACATCGTTCTCGTTAAAGCAGATGGATGCACCATTTTGTGTAGCAATAATGATATTGTCATTACCATTGGTTGCATGTACTGCAATAAGCTCGTCACCCTCGTCAAGATGCAGCGCACGAATGCCGTTTGCTCTAATATTTTTTAGCTTAGATTGAAGGATACGCTTTACTGTTCCATTGCGGGTGATCATAAACAGGAATTTATCATCCTCATAGCCTCGTGTGCGAATCATAGCTGAAACCTTTTCACCCGGGTCAACAGGGACAATATTAACTATGTTTGTGCCCTTGGCAGTCCTTGACGCCTCTGGGATCTTATATCCCTTCTTGACATAAACCCTGCCAAGGTTCGTGAAGAACAGAACGTTGTCATGTGTTGACGCTGTGAACACTGTTTCCACATAATCCTCTTCCTTGGTTGCCATGGCACGAATTCCCTTGCCGCCACGCCGCTGCGTTGCATATTCGCTGACCGGCAGGCGCTTGATGTATCCGCCGTTTGTCAGGGTAAGAACGCACTCCTCCTCTGTGATAAGGTCTTCAATGTCAAGGTCCTCCTCAACATCCTCAATATCGGTCTTGCGCTCGTCGCCATATTTATCACGAATTTCGATAAGTTCTTCCTTGAGAACCTCCCTGATCTTCTCAGGACTTTCCAGGAGTTGCCTGAAATAGGTAATTTTCGCTTCCAGCTCGTCATATTCCTTTTGAAGCTTTTCACGCTCAAGACCCTGCAAGGATCTAAGGCGCATTTCAAGAATTGCCTGCGCCTGAATTTCGGATAGCGAGAACCTATCCATAAGATTTTGCTTGGCGTCGTCATAGCTTTCACGAATTGTCTTGATGACCTCATCAATGTTTTCTTCAGCAATAAGAAGACCTTGCAGCAAATGCTCACGCTCAAGCGCTTTGTTAAGATCAAACTTTGTGCGTCTGACGATAATCTCCTGCTGGAACGCAAGATATTCGTCCAACACATGGCGCAGGGAAAGAATTTTTGGCTGAGTCTGGTCGTTTACAAGGGCAAGCATATTAACAGCAAAGCTGTTTTGCAAATTGGTCTGAACAAAAAGCCTGTTCAAAACAACCTGAACGTTTGCATCCTTCTTAACCTCAATAACAATGCGCATACCGTTGCGGTCAGACTCGTCACGAAGACCTGATATTCCCTCAAGCCTCTTATCACGGACCTGCTCGGAAATGTTGGCAATAAGAACGCGCTTGTTCACCTGATATGGAAGCTCTGTAACGATTATGCGAAGCCTGTCGTGTCCCCATTCTTCAATCTCCGTACGGGCACGAACAATAACCTTTCCGCGGCCCGTGGCGTAAGCGGAGCGAATGCCGCCCCTGCCCATGATTATTCCCTTTGTCGGGAAGTCAGGGCCCTTAACATGCTCCATAAGCTCGTCAAGCGTCGCCTCCGGATTGTCAAGAACGCAAATGCTTGCGTTAATAACTTCTTTAAGGTTGTGCGGCGGAATATTCGTTGCCATACCAACGGCAATACCCGAAGACCCGTTAACTAACAGGTTCGGGAATCTCGACGGCAAAACCTTTGGCTCCTTGCGTGACTCGTCAAAGTTCGGCATCCAGTCGATGACTTCCTTGTCAATGTCTCGCAGCATCTCGTTTGATATTTTGCTAAGTCTTGCTTCTGTGTACCTGTATGCAGCAGGTGGATCTCCATCGACTGAGCCGAAGTTGCCGTGTCCTGCTACAAGCATGTATCTCATGGAAAAATCCTGAGCAAGGCGAACCATTGCGTCATAAACAGAAGCATCGCCGTGAGGATGGTATCTACCCAAAACATCACCAACGCAGGTTGCCGACTTTTTAAATGGCTTGTCGCTTGTAAGATTGTCCTCATACATTGCATAAAGAATGCGCCTGTGAACGGGCTTTAGCCCGTCACGAACGTCAGGCAGCGCGCGGCCGACAATAACGCTCATGGCGTACTCGATATAGGAGTTCTGCATCTCGTTAACAAGCTCGCTCTGTACAATCTTTTGTTCGGGGAACATTATGTCCTCCGCTTTGTAATCCTTACCCATTTACGTGTGCACCTCCCTTATATATCAATATTTACAGCGTATTTAGCGTTTTCTTCGATAAATTCCTTGCGTGGCTCAACCTTTTCACCCATAAGAATGGTGAAAACCTCGTCCGCTGCAACCGCATCATCAAGCGTAATTTGCTTTAGTGTTCTTGTTTCGGGATTCATTGTGGTCTCCCAAAGCTCATGCGGATCCATTTCACCAAGACCCTTAAAACGTGAGATTTCAATCTTTGATTTTCCCTCAGGTCCTCGCATTTCGGCGGAAACGGCATCTCTCTCCTCGTCAGAGAAGGCAACCTTGCTGCTTCTGCCCTTTGTGATTTTATAAAGCGGCGGAATTGCCGAATAAACATAGCCGCCGTCAATAAGCGGTCTCATAAACCGGAAGAAGAAGGTTAGAAGAAGCGTCCTGATATGGCTTCCGTCAACGTCATGGTCGGCCATGATGCTTACCTTATGGTATCTAAGCTTCTCAACGTCAATATCCTCGCCCATTCCTGCGCCAAGTGCAGTTATAACGGGGGTGAGCTTGTCGTTGCCGTAAACCTTGTCAGCTCTCGCCTTTTCAACATTCAGCATCTTTCCCCAAAGCGGCAAAACAGCTTGGAATCGTGAGTCACGTCCCTGTGTTGCCGAGCCTCCTGCCGAATCGCCCTCGACAATGTATATTTCGGTCAGGGCAGGATCTCTGTCGTTGCAGTCACGAAGCTTGTCGGGCATATTAAAACCCTCAAGTCCGTTTTTGCGTCTGATATTTTCTCTCGCCTTGCGGGCGGCCTCTCTTGCACGGGAAGCGGTGAGAGCCTTTTCAAGAATAATTTTGCCGACACCGGGGTTTTCTTCAAGAAATTCGTTCAGACCGGCCGTTACAACGGAACTGACAAGAGTTCGCATCTCACTGTTACCAAGCTTTGCCTTGGTTTGTCCCTCAAACTGGGCATCAAGCAGCTTCACGGAGATAACTGCCGTCATACCTTCACGGCAATCCTCTCCCGAAATCTTGTCTTCTCCCTTTAGAATGCCGGTTTTCTTGCCATAAGCGTTCAACGCGCTTGTAAGCGCGCGCCTGAATCCTTCCTCGTGCATACCGCCTTCAGGGGTGTGAATGTTATTTGCGAAGGACACCATAATCTCGTTATAGCTGTCGTTATATTGAAGCGCGACCTCTGCCATTGAGGAGTCACCCTTCTTTTCCATATAGATAACTGAATCATGAAGTGCCGTTTTCTTGCGGTTTATGTAGGTAACAAACTCCCTGATTCCGCCTTCATAAACCATTGTTTCAATGTTTTCCTGACCCTCACGCTTGTCCTCAATCGTGATACGAAGTCCGGCATTAAGAAATGCCTGCTCTCGCATTCTGCGGCGTAGAATTTCAAAATCATACACTGTGTCCTCAAAAATCTCGCTGTCAGGCTTAAAGCACACGACCGTGCCTGTATGCTCGGTTTCTCCGATAATTTTTATTTCCTGCGTTTTATCACCACGTGAAAACTTCATTTCATGTATCTGGCCATTTTTGTGAACCTCAACCGTAAGCCATTCGCTTAAAGCGTTAACAACTGAAGCGCCAACACCATGCAAACCGCCAGCTACCTTGTAGCCTCCGCCGCCAAATTTTCCTCCGGCGTGCAGAACCGTATAAACAACCTCAAGCGCAGGCTTTCCGGTCTGCTCCTGAATGTCCGTGGGGATACCACGTCCGTTGTCGCAAACTCTTATAATGTCGCCTTCTTCAATCGTAAGCTCTATATGCGTGCAGTGGCCTGCAAGCGCCTCGTCAATCGCGTTGTCCACAATCTCATATACAAGGTGGTGAAGTCCGCTTGTGCTTGTTGAGCCAATGTACATACCCGGACGCTTTCTAACAGCCTCCAAGCCTTCTAGTACCTGTATTTGACTGGCATCATATTCTTCTGAAATCTTATCTGTAATGTCCGACATATAATTTCCTTCCTGCTTCCTCACGCCCTAAGGCGCATTATTCAATGCCTAAGCTCTTGCTTCTTCCAAGAAGCGTTGCAGAACTAAGCTGCGAAAGATATACCGCTTGTCCTTTTTCCTCTTTACACACAACAAAGCTCTTTGGAATATCCTCCGCTGCGTTGATAACCTGCCCCGCTTTTTCAGCCGAGGCAAGATATGCTCTTGTAATATGCGATTGGGAGGCGTTATCCAGATCAAAAATTGCAATCACATTTTGTTTTTTTACGACAGTATTGCCGCCTAGATGAAGATACATTGCCTATTCTCCTTGAAAGAACTTGCCATTTTCCACAAATATCACATTTCCGCCCGTCTTTTCCCTAATTTGCTCATCCTCACAGCAGGTTATAAACGTTTGCCCTCCGCCAATTCTGTTTAGTACAAACTCCTGTCTGGCACTATCAAGTTCACTTAACACATCGTCCAGCAGTAATATTGGATATTCCCCTGTTTCCTCAAGAAAAATCTCACGCTCTGCAAGCTTTATTGATAGCGCACCTGTTCTTGTCTGCCCCTGAGAGGCGAATTGCCTTGCGCTTTGGTCGTTTATATAAATATCCAAATCGTCCTTGTGACAGCCCGAAAGGCAGCTTGCGCTAAGAATTTCCGCCTGCTTATGATTATAATAATGCTCCATAAGCAGCTTCATAAGAACTGAAGCCGGAGCCGTTGCATCCGAAATTGCGGAAACCGTTTTGTATTCAATTCGAAGTTTCTCACCAGAGCCCGAAAACTGCGAATGAATTGGTGCAGCGGCATCTGAAAGCCTGTTTGCAAAACTCGCCCGGTATCTGATTATTTGAGCCGACAGCTTGCACATAACAAGTGAAAAATCATCTATCATCGACATCATCGCATTGTTATCAGGATGGTCTTTAAGCAGGCGAAGCTTATTTTCATACGCTTTTGCGTACTCTGAAATAAGCTTTGTATACCCGGGGCGAAGCTGGCATATCGCCATATCCAAAAGTCTGCGCCTTGAAGCTGCCCCCTCCTTTATTATACTTAAATCATCGGGGCAAAAAAGAACGCATTTTAGCGCCTGGGAAAGTTGTGTTGCCGTAAGTGCCACAGAATTTTTAGAGATTTTACGCTTTGCTCCTTTTTTCAGAATAATTTCCATCTTCTGATCTCGTTCTGATGCGTATATATTTGCGTGAATCTCGGCAAAAGGCTGATCAAATCCGATAATCTCTTTGTCAAACCTTGTGCGAAAGCTTCTGCCTGTAGACAGCATAAAAACGGCCTCAAGCAGGTTTGTCTTTCCCTGTGCATTGCGGCCGGATATTATATTTATTCCATCGGCAAAAGAAATCTGAGCATTTTCAATATTTCTAAATCCTCTGAGTGAAAGAGAATGAACCTTCATTTATGAATCCTTAACATTATAGGTATTGCTGTTGCACATCACGCTATCACCCGGATAAATTTTTTTTCCGCGCATTGTACAAACTTCACCATTTACATAAACCTGACCATCCATAATAAGTGATTTTGCTTCTCCGCCTGTTCCAGCTTCTCCGCAAAATTTCAAAAAAGAATCAAGCTTAATAAACGGTGTATTGATAATAATGTTCTCCATGATTAATTTACTCGCCTGCCTTTAGTCTAACCGGTAGAATCATATATAAAAACTTGTTGTCACCATCATCTGTCGGAACAATTACGCAAGGGGCAGAGCCCGTATTTGCGCAAATTTTGATATCATCATCAGGAGCGGCCTTTAGAGCATCAAGCATATATCGGTTGTTAAATCCAATTTCAATATCTCCGCCATCGCCATCTACCATGCAGGCGTCCTCCGCCTTACCAAGGGCTGTGGTGCAAACAATATGAATAACTCCGTTTCCGAAGGTGCAATGAAGGGGGTTTTTAATTTTGTCATCAATAATAAGGGAAACTCTTTCAACAGCTCTTTGCAAAAAGCCCCTGTCTGTCTGTACGTTTATGTTAAACACCGTCGGAACAGCTTTGTGGTAGTTAAGAAATTCACCTTCTAGACGACGTGTTACAAGAACCGTTTTGTCAATGCTGAAGCTGATATGCTTGCTGCCCAAAACAATTTTAACAAGGCCCTCATCATCACTTGACATTTTTTCAATATCAGAAAGAGCGGAGCTTGGCACAATAAAGCTCATGCTGCTTCCTTTTCTTTCAAGCTTTTCGCGTCTGATAGCAAGCCTGTATCCATCAACAGCGATTATTGAAAAGTTACCGTCTTCGTCAATTTCAAAAAGTTCGCCTGTATAAACTGGTCTGGACTCGTTTGTTGAAACAGAAAAAATTGTCTGGGAAATCATTTCACGCAGCATTTTCTGCGGAAGATCAATCCCGTCATTGGATTCAACGCTTGGAAGCTCAGGATAATCGTTATAGTCACTGCCCACAATAGAGAATTCACTCTTGTCACAAGAAATGGAGACATTAAGATTATCCTCCATAGAAATTGTTACATCTCCGTTTGGAAGAGATCTTACAATATCGCCGAAAATTCGCGAAGCGACAACAACACTGCCGGGCTCATAAACCGTAGCATCAACGCTCGTATAAATTCCTTTTTTAAGATCATAGCCGGTAAGCTTCAAAGTGTTTTCTCCTGCTTCAAGAAGAATACCCTCCAAAGCGGGGATAGGACTTTTTTGTGAGCATGCACGTGAAACTGTGTTTACTGCGTTTTGAAGAGTAATCTTATCACAAATAATTTTCATTTTGTCTCCTTCCAAGGTCTATTTTATATATAGAAATAATATTTTAAAAATAGTAGCATGTAGTAGTAGGGGCATTTTTATGTGGAAATCACCATCAATACGTTGAAATCAAAGCATTTCTTCTGTGGACAAAAATGTGAACATCTTTGCCGGTTTCAACAACCAAAAACAAGAAGCCATATTTTTTAACAGTATCGAACAAAGGACTTTTTATCTTTTAAACATATTGTGGGAAACTTATCTCTGTCTGGAATTGATGTTACTTGTAATATCCCTTATCATTCCTGCCATCTCAGGGTCGCTTGTCAGAAGACTTTCAATCTTGCGTACTGAGGAAAGGATCGTTGCATGGTTTCTGTCTTCAAAAACTGTGCCTATTTCGTTAAGAGAAAAGTTTGTAAGGTTTCGTATAAGATAAACGCATATATGCCTTGCTGTGGCGATATTCTTGTTTCTGCGCTGACCTTTAATCTCTTCGGATGTTATCGAAAAATATCTGGCTGTCTCGTCGATGATAACATCGGGAGTTGGTATGTATGCGCCAATTCTAACAACATCGCTAATCGCCTTTTTAACGGTTTCTATAGTTATTGCATCGTCCATGACCTCGTGATATGCCGTAAGCCGCTTAACAACGCCTTCAATCTGGCGGATGTTCGCATAAACGTTTTCGGCAAAAAATGTAACAACCTCGTCCGAAAGCGCCATTCCCAAAAGACCTGCCTTGTTGCGGATAATCGCCATTCTTGTCTCAACATCAGGTCTTTGAATGTCGGCCATAAGACCGCCTTCAAATCGAGTTCTAAGTCTGTCGTCAAGCGAAGCCATGTCCATAGGCGGCCGGTCTGAGGTAATAACAATTTGATGGCCTGCCTCGTAGATATTGTTGAAGGTGTGGAAGAATTCCTCCTGCGTGGATTCCTTGCCGGCAATAAACTGAATATCGTCAACAAGGAAAAGATCCACATTGCGGTATTTCTGGCGAAAATCCTCGGCAGTGCCGTCCTTTATGGATTTAACCATCTGGTTTGTGAATTCATCGCCCTTAATAAAAGAAATCTGAGAAGTGGGATATTTCTCATGAATTTCCGTTCCTATCGCAAGAAGAAGATGGGTTTTGCCAAGACCTGATTCACCGTAAATAAACAGTGGATTGTAGCTTTTTGCACCGGGATTCTTGGTTACGCCAATGGATGCTGCATGCGCAAATTTGTTAGAGTTGCCGACGATAAAGGTATCGAAGGTATAGCCGTCCATTTCGGGAAGCGAGCCGCCGAACTTCTTGTCGTCCATGTAATCTGCAAGCTCGTCTCCTACAAGGATGATAACTTCGAAATCGCACGAGAACAGCTCAAACAGCGTTTGCTTAATGGGAGCAACATATCGCTGCACCAAAATATCTTTTTTAAATCGCGTTGTAGTATGTAAAACGAGGGTACCCTCTTCAAGCTCTACAGGAGAGCAGTCGGCAAACCAGGTATTTATTGAGGTTGGCGTCAAAGTTTTTGAAAGCGATTGTATCACCGCATCCCATATATCGTTAACGGAATTCATAGCCCTTCCCCTTTTAATATTTTTGCAAAATTGCATAATTTCATACGATAAATTTTATCACATTCTCACCTGGAAAGCAAGCATTTTGCCATCATTATATATAAATAAGGTATACACACAGAAAAATGAAAAGACACCGCACAAACGTGTACGGCGCCTTGATACAAATAAGATGTTTTTTTAAGTTAAGTATAGATTCAGATAATAATATCAATTCCATGATGGCAACAGGAAATGCAAAGATCGAAGTGACTACCTCCGTCCTCTCCGTCTCTTGTGAAGCTGACAGACTCCTTAAAAGTGAAGCGCACCTCACGGCTTTTTATAAACAGAATATTATCGCCCGAAAAATTGCCCGAGAGAATGTTTGAAATAATATCATTCAAAGCAAAAATGTCCGTAGGGGGTTTTACAAGAATCACCTCAAGAATCCCGTCTGATAAGTCAACCTTAGATTCATCAATCTGTACAAGGCCTGCAATAGAGGTTGAATTTGTGACCGCACCGAAGATAAAATCTTCGCATAAAACGCCGTCGTCGTATTCAACAATCGTCTTATATGAATTGATTCTTGTCAGAGATCTCATTCCTTCAAGCATATATGCAAAATGTCCCAAAGCGTTCTTAAAATCGGCGTTTGTGGCATAGCTGACCTCTGTAAATGCACCGAAGGCGGCGATATAAGAAAAATAGTTGTAAGGGCCAAATTTGCCAACATCATGAGGAGACGGCGATCCTTCTGCAATTGCCTTTGCGGCAACAACGGGCTTATTGCTAAGCTTTAGCGTCTTGGCGACATCGTTTGCTGTTCCCAACGGAATATAGCCAATGGGAATGCGTCTAGGTAGGCTCATAGCGCCCGTGATAACCTCGCTAAGCGTTCCGTCACCCCCAAGGCATACGATAATGTCATAGTCCATCGCAAAGCCTTCCACAAGCTGCGCAGCGTGTTCCTTGTGTTGGGTATAGAAAACCGAGGGAATATATCCGCCGGAGCAGAATGTGCCTAAAATTTCCGCAATTGCGCCTTTGTATCCGCCTCTACCTGCAGTTGGATTAATTATAAGCATCATTTTTTTCACAAAAACACCCCCTATTTAAGCTTAATTTTAACATAAATATACTATACTGTACAAGATAACACTCATTTTCTGTAAGTAGATGAAATTATTGTGAACATTTTGTTTTTCGACTAATATTTCCTTGCAGATGCTTCATTGTGATGGTATAATCTGCGCATTGCGACTATTATATCTTGCGCCGTAGTCGCATTTAAATTATTGTACATGCCTTACATTCATATTCACACGATTTTAAAAGGAGAATAAAATGAAAAACCGTTTCATTTCACTATCGCTTGCAGCTTTGCTGCTTATGGGCGCACTGACCGGGTGCGGAAGCAGCAAGGATAAGGAACCCGATAACTCGGAGGAGGTCACAGGATCCATTGATCCTTCACAGGAAGCTGATGATTCAGTCAGCGCAACCGCCGCTGCAATGAACGCAGCATATGCCAAGTACGATCCTGACACCGTTGTCATGACAATGAACGGAGAGGATGTCACATGGGAGGAATACTTCTACTGGCTTCAGTACCCTGCAAGCCAGTTTGCCGCTGGCGGCAAGGTTGATTGGTCAATAGAGTTTGACGATGGCAAATCCTATGGCGATTACTGCAAATACTATGCCGAAGAAATGATTAAGCAATACGGCGTAATTGACGCCGCCGCTTACGAAAACAATATTGTGTTTACCGATGCAGACAAGCAGTCGCTTGCCGATATCGAAGATCAGGATATCAGCGACTATGGCGAAGGCGATAGAGAGACCTTTATTAACTATCTTGCAACGCTAAATCTATCCTATAATATGTACACGGCGCTTAACACAACGGCAGTGACCTATCCTCTGCTTTTTGCCAGTTTCTACGGAAGTGAGGGAGAAAGACTTACAGATGAAGAGGTTATTGAATACGCCGAAACTGAAGGCATTCTGTCGGCAAAGCACATTCTGTTTATGACCGTTGACTCCGAGGGTACACCTCTTGACGATGAAGCAGTAGCGTCGCAAAGAGCCTTGGCAGAAGAGACGCTTGCAGAGCTTAAAGCCTGCACGTCCCAGGAGGAGATAATCCAAAAGTTTGACACCCTTATGAATGAGCGCAGCGAGGATACCGGCCTTGTATCAAATCCGAACGGCTATGTTTTTGGACCGGGACAAATGGTAACAGAATTTGAAACCGCCACAGCAGCACTCGGCGATTATGAGGTATCCGAGATTGTCGAGTCCAGTTATGGCTACCACATCATCCTGTCTCTTCCGATAGAAGCAGATGATGTTCCCTTAAGCACTTCCTACACGATCCGGTATCTTGCCGCCTCTGCACAGTTTAATGAGATGCTGAAGGGCTGGCTTGAAGAAGCAGTAATCGAGTATAAGGACGACTTTCAAAACCTCAATATGGAAGAGCTTTTCCCAACACTAACCGCAGAGTCTGCCGTAGATAACGTTGAGGCGTCGACTCCCGAAGAATAAAAATCAAACAAAAAACGAGCGGTTCAGATTGAACTGCTCGTTTTTTGTTTGATTTTTAGTAGTCAGCATTTCCAAAGGTCCTTGGATGCGCTTCAACGTCACGAATATTACTTACGCCTGTGAGGTACATAACAAGCCTCTCAAAACCAAGACCGAAGCCGGCATGACGGCAAGAACCGTAGCGCCTAAGGTCGATGTACCAGCTGTATTCTTCCTCACTAAGTCCAAGCTCCTTCATGCGCGATAGCAAAACATCAAGCCTTTCCTCACGCTGCGAGCCACCGATAATTTCTCCAATTCCGGGAACAAGGCAATCTGCCGCGGCGACGGTCTTTCCGTCATCATTAAGGCGCATATAAAATGCCTTGATTTCCTTCGGATAATCGGTAACGAAAATCGGTTTTTTGTAGACGGTTTCTGTCAAATATCTTTCGTGCTCTGTCTGCAAGTCAATGCCCCATTCAACCGGGAAATCGAAGCTTTCACCGCATTTTTGCAGAATGTCAACCGCCTCGGTATAGGTAACCCTGCCGAACTCGTTTGAAGCAACGTTCTGAAGTCTTTCGATCAGACCCTTGTCAACAAAGGAGCTGAAAAAGTCCATTTCCTGCGGGCATTTTTCGAAAACGGTGTTAATGACAAACTTGACCATATCCTCCATGCAGTCAAGGTCGCCGTCAAGGTCGCAAAAGGCCATCTCCGGCTCTATCATCCAGAACTCCGCAGCATGGCGTTGGGTGTTGCTTTTCTCTGCTCTGAATGTTGGACCAAAG
>Ga0153972_1000016_pt1 | contig 55404 bp, 65 predicted proteins | sample TSGA056MetaG_FD_104732 | JGI IMG/M metagenome (GOLD analysis project Ga0153972, IMG submission 104732) | Attine ant fungus gardens microbial communities from Georgia, USA - TSGA056 MetaG | ecosystem: Host-associated > Fungi > Mycelium > Unclassified | place: USA: Georgia, George L Smith State...
CTATATGAGTTTGGTACATTGAAAGGTTTTCGGGATAATTCTAACGGATACACAGGGCAAACCGAATATTTAGACGCAAAGACAGCCGTTCAGAAATCAAACGGGGTTATATATTCTACTGAAGTATTGCCGGTTTGGTATGTCGCCTTTATCCTTTGCGTAACGGGAATAACCGTATTAGCTTCAAATGTTTTAAGTGATGAAGCAAAGCGAAAAAGGCAGTTTAATTTGTTTAGGAGTATCGGGTACAGCAAAAGAAGCCTTGACAATATTATCCTGTCACAGCTTGCCATGCTTTTTATAGTACCCGTCGTTCCCTCAATCATATTAGTGGCTTTTTTGGCGCCGCTTTATGCAAAGACATTTGGCGCTGACGTTTTTGTGCCAAACGCCGAGCTTTGGAACAGTATTCTAATTGCGATTGCTGTGTATATAGCAATCTATGTAATATACTTCATTGCAGCTTATGTGATACAACGTAGAAATCTATTATCAACAAGCAAGTGAAAGGAGACCGTTATGAGTAAAAAGAAAGGCATTGTAAGCATTATTGCTTTCGTTGTAATTGTTTGTGGCATCTTTTTTCTGTCAAAGTCCAATTTGTTTGATGCGACGGTAGCGGCAGACCCTTCAAATTCTTTTACAGAAGAAGATTTTCAAGCGCAGCTGCGCTCTTATACGGATTATGGGCTGACCTATGACGAGGAAACATTTTCATTCTATTACGATGGTCAACTTGTGAAGAAATTGGTAGATGATGATTATTTCCACACGAACGGCAACGGAACAATTCAAGTTTCAATACTACGAGATCGTAATGGGGATATAACCGGAATAGATGTTAAGTGACAGCGCAATCTGCAATGGTTTTCAGCGTTGTTGAAACTGCCGGGTAATTTGCCCGTCCATTCCTGCGTTGTCCCGCTTATGCCGCATAAAATTAATAATAATTTACTTGTCGATATCGTTTAAACGAATGGATGTGCACGAACAAGCCGTATCCTTTCTTCCATAGTTACTTTTGCCGTCCGCAGCATAATAATGCTCCCCTTTAAGGGGAGCATATCAGTTTTGTATTTACCCGCCGCTTATAATGCAGTCCGCGCCGTCAGATCACTAAGCAGTACAAGATCCCATAGATCACCGAGGCGATCACGCCGAATACGATAACCGGCCCCGCAATGGTGAACATCTTGGCGCTCATGCCCATGATATGGCCCTCGCTCTTAAATTCCAGGGCGGAGGAGGCCACTGCGTTTGCAAACCCGGTAATTGGCACCAGCGTCCCGGCGCCGCCGATTTTCGCGATATTGTCAAATACATTTAAACCGGTCAGGAGCGCACCCAAAAATACCAGTATAATTGGCGTTAGGATTTCGACATTTTCTTTTAAAACGCCCATATACAGCAGCAGATTAAATATCCCCTGCCCAATCGCGCAAATGGCCCCGCCAACAAGGAATGCCCGAAGCATATTGCTCCATGTGTTGGAATTTGGCGATTTCTTATCCACGTACTTTCCATATTCCTGATTTGTCATTTTCATCAAAAACCACCCCTTTTGACAGTAGTTTTTCATTTTTTGATGGTTTTTATGCAAATGACGGAATTTCCTTTGTACTGCGGCTGTTTTGTACCCCCCTTTCGCGAAAATGCCTTTGAAAAATACCGCCTCCGGCATTGACCGGAAGCGGTATTTTCGCCTGCGGGCGTACCCACGCGCTCGCTTTTAATTTTATGTTTTCTTATGCTGCCGCAGCCTTCCAGATGTTTTTTTATACCAGCTCGATCACGGCCATTTCCGCCGCGTCGCCCCGGCGTGGGCCGGTGCGGGTGATGCGGGTATAGCCGCCGTTCCGATCCGCGTAACCGGGAGCGATTTCGGCGAAAATGCGGGTTACCACGTCTTCCTTCGTGAGGAAGGCCAGCGCGTCCCGCCGGGAGGCCAGCGTGTTCTTCTTACCAAGCGTAATCATTTTCTCGGCAAGGGGCCGGATCTCCTTTGCGCGGGTAACCGTCGTTTCCATCCTTCCGTTTTCCAGGAAATCCGTCACCTGCTGCCGGAGCATCGCCTTCCGTTGATCGGTGGCCTTGCCGAGCTTCCTTGTTCCAGGCATCTTTCTTACCTCCTTTATGCCGGTTTGGGGGCGTTAGGCGTTGCTTTCCTCCATCGCCAGGGACAGCCCCATCATGGCCAACTTGTGGATGACCTCCTCCAGGGATTTACGGCCAAGGTTTCGCACCTTGATCATTTCCTCCTCGGTCTTGGAGATCAAATCCTCCACCGTATTGATATTCGCCCGCTTCAGGCAATTAAAGCTTCTGACGGACAAATCCAGCTCCTCTATGGTCATTTCCAGCACCTTGTCCCGCTGTGTTTCCAACTTTTCCACAACTGTGGAGCGCACACCCACCGTCTCGGACAGGTCTGTGAAAAGCTCAAAATGATCCACAAGGATTTTCGCGCCCAGGCTCACCGCATCCCTGGCGGTGAGCGTCTTGTCCGTCCAGACCTCCAGCGTCAGCTTGTCATAATCCGTCGTCTTTCCGACGCGTGTGTTTTCCACCGAGTAGTTGACCTTCAACACCGGGGTGTAAATGGAGTCCACGGGGATCACACCAATCACGGTTTGCTGGGGCTTGTTCCGCTCGGCCGGCACATAGCCGCGGCCGTGGCTGAGCGTCAGCTCCATACTTAAATAGCCGTTTTCTCCAAGTGTGGCGATGTGATGATCCGGGTTCAGGATCTCAACCTCGCCATCCGCCTTGATGTCCCCGGCGCAGATCTCGCCCTGACCGGAAGCGTCGATATAAATTGTCTTCGTACCCTGACAATGGAGCTTGGCAATAATCCCCTTGACGTTCAGGATGATTTCCGTCACATCCTCTTTTACACCGGGAATCGTAGAAAACTCATGCTGCACACCGGCAATCTTTACCGTTGTAACTGCGGTGCCGGGCAGAGAAGAAAGCAGGATCCGCCTGAGGGAATTCCCCAACGTGGTTCCATATCCACGCTCCAAGGGTTCAATTTCATACTTGCCATAGGACGCGTCTCCCGGGGTCTCTATGCACTCAATACGCGGCTTCTCAATTTCAATCATATAGACGTTACCCTCCTTTTCTGTATTTGCGTCTTCTCTCTGTCAGCTTACCAATATTGAGGGTTCCTTTATACGCGCGCGGAAGGCCGGCAACGCCGGCGTCCACCGGTTCCATTGAAGCTCGGTATTAAGCTTATCTCGAATAAAGCTCAACGATCAGGTGCTCCTCAATGGGGAGATCAATATCCTCTTTCGTAGGCTCCGCCGTAACCTTCGCCACATGGTTCGCCATGTCCGACTCCAGCCAGCGGGGCGGCTGGCGGGAGGAGTTTGCCTCCACGTTGGTCTTAAACTTCTCCAGGCTCCGACTGGATTCCTTCAGGGCAATCACCATGCCCGGCTTCACCAGGAAGGACGGGATATTGACCCGCCTGCCGTTTACCGTGAAGTGCCCGTGGCGCACAAGCTGCCGGGCCTCCGCCCGGCTCATGCCGTAGCCCAGCCGGTAAATCACATTATCCAGGCGGGACTCCAAAAGGGTGAGCAGGTTCTCGCCTGTCTGCCCCTTCTTTTTGCTGGCCAGGTCAAAATATCCCCGGAACTGACGCTCCAAAACGCCATAGTACCGCTTGGCCTTCTGCTTTTCCCGAAGCTGGAGGCCGTATTCCGTCGCTTTACTGCGGCCCTGCCCATGCTGCCCGGGCGCATAGGTCCGCTTGCCCACAGAGCACTTTTCCGAATAACATCTATCGCCCTTGAGAAAGAGCTTTTGCCCCTCTCTGCGGCAAAGGCGGCATACAGCGCCTGTATATCTTGCCATATCCGTTTCTCCTCCTTTTCCTAAACCCTGCGTCTTTTCGGCGGACGGCATCCGTTGTGGGGGACCGGCGTCACGTCCTTAATCATGGTCACCTCAAGCCCCGCGCTCTGCAGTGCGCGGATTGCCGCCTCCCGGCCGGAGCCGGGACCCTTCACAAAAACCTCCACTGTCTTCAGGCCATGCTCCATCGCCGCCTTAGCGGCGGTTTCCGCCGCGGTCTGGGCCGCGAAGGGCGTACTCTTTTTGCTCCCGCGGAAACCCATGCCGCCGGAGGAGGCCCAAGAGATGGCGTTGCCGTTCGTGTCGGTCACCGTCACCATGGTGTTGTTAAAGGAGGATCGGATATGAACCGCGCCTCTTTCGATATTCTTCCGCTCCCGGCGGCGTGTCCTTACTTTCTTGCCTTTTGGTGCTGCCACTGAACTGTTCCTCCCTTACTTCTTCTTTCCGGCAATCGTGCGCTTAGGCCCTTTCCGCGTACGGGCGTTGGTCTTGCTCCGCTGTCCGCGGACGGGGAGTCCCTTCCTGTGGCGCAGGCCGCGATAGCTTCCGATTTCTGTAAGCCGCTTGATATCAAGGGCTACGGTGCGGCGGCGGTCGCCCTCAACCATATAGTTCTTGTCAATACACTCCCGGAGGCGCGTCTCTTCCTCCTCCGTCAGATCCTTTACCCGGGTATCGGGATTCACACCTGTGGCCTCCAGGATATTGCTTGCGCTCTTTCTTCCGATCCCGAAGATATAGGTGAGGCCAATTTCCACCCTCTTTTCTCGGGGCAGGTCAACACCGGCAATACGTGCCATATTTGGAAGTCTCCTTTCTTAGCCTTGTCTCTGCTTGTGTTTGGGATTTTCACAAATCACCATAACCCTGCCCTTGCGCTTAATGATTTTGCATTTCTCACACATGGGCTTAACGGATGGTCTTACTTTCATGCTGCTCTCCTCTTTATTACTTGCTTCTCCATGTGATTCGGCCGCGGGTTAGGTCATAAGGGGACATTTGCACTGTGACCTTGTCTCCTGGCAGAATCCGTATAAAATTCATCCGGAGCTTGCCGGAAATATGCGCCAGTATGATGTGGCCATTTCCAATGTCCACCTGGAACAGTGTATTGGGCAGTGATTCGATCACCGTGCCCTCCAGCTCGATTACATCGTCTTTCGCCAAGCTCTACAAACCTCCTTGCATCTGACCTGCGCCAGCGGCGAATGCCGCAAGGGCTTTCCGAATTTCGCTGTTTTGCACCTTATCGCCGCTTCTGAGCTTTTCCGCCGTCCTGCAGTCCCCATGCTTTATGAATCGGACATGCTTCTTCTTTTTCCGTTTCGGAAACTCCAGCTTCCTGCTCTTTCCGTCGGCGATATGGACATACGATTCCTCCGTGCCTACGACAAAGAAGGCTTTTCCCTGATCCCTGCCGTTTTCCGACTCCACAATATCCGCGACGTCAATTTCCATTCCAGTCCCTCAAGCACCGGTCAGAATTTCCGGCTCGCCGTCCGTAATCAGAACCGTATTTTCATAATGGGCGGCCAGCGACCCGTCAGCCGTTACCACAGTCCAGCCATCCTCCAAAACCCGAACCTCCGCCCCGCCAATGCAGACCATTGGCTCAATGGCCAGGGTCATACCGGGCAGGAGCCTGGGGCCGTGACCCGGAGGCCCGAAATTCGGAACCTCGGGGGCCTCGTGAAGCCTCCGGCCCACGCCGTGTCCGACGAAATCCCGTACGACGGAAAAGCCAAAGCCTTCGACATAGGTCTGTATGGCATGAGAAATGTCCGACACGCGAAGGCCCTTCCTGGCATAGCGGAGCCCTTCGAAGAAGCTCTGCCGCGTCACCTCGGCGAGACGCGCCGCGCTGGGGGCGCAGCCGCCCGCCGCAAAGGTTTCCGCGCAATCACCGTGGAAGCCACCCAAATAGGCGCCCACGTCGATACTGACCAGATCGCCCGCCCGGATGATCCGGGCGCCGGGAATGCCGTGGATCACCTCTTCGTTGATAGAAATGCAGACGCTTTTGGGGAATCCGTTATATCCCAGAAACGTGGGGGTGCCGCCCTCTTTTTCGATGTAGGTGCGCACCGCCCGGTCAATTTCTTCCGTCTTTACGCCCGGCGCCACCATTTCCCCTGCGATCTGCCGGGCCCGGTCGGTCACCCGCCCGGCCCGCCGCATCAGCTCAATCTCGTTTTTTGACTTTACCTGAATCAACACGCGCCGCCTTCTCTATTGGCCGGAGGCATCCGCGATGCCCAGCGCCTCGAAAACCAGCCGCGTCGTATCGGACAACTCCTGCTGACTGTTCACCACTACAAGCTTCCCCTGCTTGGCATAATAGTCTTTCAGGGGCTCCGTCGTTTCATGGAACAGGGCCAGCCGCTTGGAAACGGTTTCGGGCAGATCGTCCTGCCGCTGCTCCAGCTTTCCGCCGCAATGGTCGCAGATGCCCTCTGTCTCCGGCGGGTTATAACTGACGTGGAAGGTGCTGCTGCAATCGTTGCATGTTCTTCTCCCGACAATTCGCTCCTTCAAAATCTCGTCAGGCAGCTCCAATGAAAGGGCGTAATCGATTTCAACGCCCTGTGCGGCCAGCGCCTCCGCCTGGGGCCCCGTGCGGGGCATGCCGTCCAGAATATAGCCGTTGGCGCAATCGTCGCTTTGGAGCCGTTCCTTCACCAGGTTGATAATAATCGCATCCGGAACCAACTCACCCTTGGCAATGATCTCCTGGGCGGCCTTCCCAAGTTCTGTCCCTTCCTTGACCGCCGCCCGCAAGATTGTTCCGGTAGCTATGACAGGAATGCCGCATCTGTGGCTGATAATGCCAGCCTGCGTACCCTTGCCGGCGCCCGGTGCGCCTAACAGAATCAATCTCATAGAATCTCTCTCCCCAAATTATTCCAGAAATCCCTTGTAATGTCTCATGAGCATCTGCGATTCCAGGTTCCGCATCGTCTCAAGCGCAACACCCACCACAATAATGATGGAGGTGCCGCCTAGGGAAATGCCCGTGTTGGCGGCCGTTTCGCTGAACACGCTGATGATAATTGGCGTAACAGCCATAATGCCCAAATAAATCGCGCCGAAAAGCGTAATCTTGCCCAAAACCCGTTGAATGTATTCTGAGGTGGGGCGCCCGGCTCGGAACCCGGGAATAAATCCGCCATTTTTCTTTAGGTTGTTGGCAATTTCAATGGGGTTGAACTGAACCGTGGAATAGAAGTAGCTGAAGAAAATAATCAGCAAGAAATAGACAATTGCATAGAGGATCGTATTGGTGTCAAAAACATCCAAAAATTTGGCCCAGAAGCCCCCCGACTTGGGCGAAACGAAGGTGGCGATTGTCGCGGGGAGGGATGCGATGGACTGGGCAAAGATGATAGGCATAACGCCGGACATATTCACCTTCATCGGCAAATGGGTACTCTGCCCGCCAAACATCTTCCGGCCCACAACGCGCTTAGAATACTGGACCGGGATCTTCCGCTCCCCGTCCGAGATGATAATAATGAACACGATCATAGCCAGCGCGCCAAGGAGGATCAACGCCAGCACATACCAGGCCAGCGTTCCGCCGATGATGTTCTCCAGCATCTTAGAAATGGAGGTGGGAAACCGCGCCACGATACTGACAAACAGGATAATGGAAATACCGTTTCCGATACCGAACTCGGTGATCTGCTCGCCCAGCCACATCACCATGGCGGAGCCGGCCGTAAAGGTGAGGATGATCACAAAGGCCGCCCAGAGCGGGCTTGTCACGTCAGTCAGCATATCGTTGCTTGCCAGGATATAGTAATATGCGTAGCCCTGCAAGAGTCCGATGGCGACGGTACTGATCCGAGTCGCCTTTTCCAGCTTCTTTTTACCTTCCTCGCCGCCCTCCTTCTGAAGCCGTTCCAGCGCCGGAATGGCAATGGTCAAAAGCTGGATAATGATGGAGGCTTGGATATAGGGCTGAACGCCCAAGGCAAATATGGTTGCTTGGGAAAAGGCGCCGCCGCTCATGGTGTTATACAGGCCCAGCACCGTGTTTTCCAGCTGTGAAAAGTAGCTCAGAAGCATCGTCGTGTCCACGTAGGGAACCGGAATCGCGTGCCCAAGCCGATAGATTAGAATAATCACCAGCGTGAACAGGATCTTCTTCCGCAGCTCTTCAATTTTCCATGCGTCTCTTAATGTCTGTAACACACTAAACCACCTCCGCAACTCCGCCGGCTGCTTCGATTTTCTGTTTCGCAGATTCGGAAAATGCGGATGCTTTGACCGTCAGTTTCTTGGATAGCGTTCCATTCCCAAGGATTTTCACGCCATACCGGCACTTGGAGATCAGACCCGCGCCGATAAGCTCCTCCTGCCCCACCACAGCGCCGTCCGCGAACCGGTTCAGAACCGACACGTTTACAGACACCATGGGCTTGGCGAAAATGTTGTGAAAGCCTCTCTTGGGAACGCGGCGCGCAAGGGGCATTTGGCCGCCTTCAAAGCCGACCCGGACGCCGCCGCCGCTGCGCGCATTTTGACCCTTATGGCCCCGGCCCGAGGTTTTCCCATTTCCGGTGCCGGGCCCGCGTCCCTTCCGTTTCGCCGGATGCGTTGCACCTTGCACCGGCGCAAGCTCGTGTACGTTCATAATAGCCTCCTTACTCTTCTTCCGTAACCTGGAGAAGATACCCGATCTGCGCAATTTTTCCCCTGGTCTGGGCGTTGTCCGGCTGAACGGTCTCACTGCCGATCCGGCGTAATCCCAATGAATTGGCGGTCGCGATATGCTTATCCAACCTGCCGTTTAAGCTCTTGGCGAGCTTGATTTTTAGCTTGGCCATATTTCGCGCCTCCTTAACCAATCAAGTCTTCCGGGTTTTTTCCCCTGATCTTCGCCACCTGCTGGGCGTCCCGCAGGGATTTGAGCCCCACCATCGTGGCGTTTACCACGTTCTGGGGATTGTTGGAGCGCAGGCATTTGGTTCGGATGTCCTTGATGCCCGCGGCTTCCACCACCGCACGAACCGGGCCGCCCGCGATCACGCCCGTGCCGGGTGCGGCGGGCTTCAAAAGCACTCTGCCCGCACCGAATTCTCCCACCACTTCATGGGGAATGGTGGTCCCGGACAGGGTGATTGTCACCACATTCTTTTTCGCGTCCTCGATCCCCTTGCGGATCGCGTCGGCGATCTCTCCGGCCTTGCCCTGTCCGAAGCCGACGCGGCCCTTCCCGTCGCCCACAACGCAGAGGGCGGAAAACTTGAAAATGCGGCCGCCCTTAACGGTTTTGGAGACACGGTTGATGGAAACGACCTTTTCCGAAAACTCGGACTGCGCCTCTTCCTTCCTGTTGTCTCTCCTGCTTCTGCTTGAATAAGCCATACTCTCTTCCTCCCCCGTTAAAACTGGAGTCCGCCCGCGCGGGCGCCCTCTGCCAGCGCCTTTACGCGCCCGTGGTAAATATATCCGCCCCGGTCAAAGACCACCTGACGGACGCCCTTTTCCATGGCGCGCCGGGCCACAAGCTCGCCGACCTTCCCGGCGGCCTGGATGTTGCCCCCCGGGCCTTCAAACGCTTTTTCGTTGGAGGAAGCTGCCGCCAGGGTTACGCCGTTTACATCGTCGATCACCTGGGCATAGATGTGGGCCTTGCTCCTGTATACATTCAGACGCGGCGTTTCGGGGGTGCCCGATATCTTCGCCCGCACTCTCTTGTGACGCTTTAAGCGCTGCTTATTGGTATCCTGCTTATTAATCATTTAGGCACACCTCCTTTATTTTGAGCCGGTCTTGCCTTCTTTGCGGCGTATGACCTCGCTGGCATATTTGATGCCCTTCCCCTTATATGGCTCCGGCGGCCGCTTCGCGCGCACATCGGCGGCAAACTGGCCCACCAGCTGCTTATCAATTCCGCTGATCACGATTTTGTTGGGGGCCGGTACTTCGATGGAAATTCCCGGGATTTCCTCCACAATGATCTGGTGGGAATAGCCCACGCTTAGCACAAGCTTCTTCCCTTCCTTGGCGGCCCTGTAGCCCACGCCGTTTACCTCCAGCTCCTTCTTGTAGCCGTTGGTAACACCTTCCACCATGTTGGCCACCAGGGTGCGGGTCAGCCCGTGCAGGGAACGGTGGGTCTTTTCGTCGCTGGGCCGTGTAACACGAAGCTCGTTGTCTTCGACTTCCACCTTCATGTCGGGATGTAATGTCCGCTCCAGCTGGCCCTTTGGCCCCTTCACAACAATCCCGCCGCCTGCTTCCAGCTTGACATCCACGCCGGCGGGGATTGGAACAGGCGCTCTTCCGATTCTTGACATATCTTCAGTCCCCCCTTACCACACAAACGCAAGGACTTCGCCGCCCACATGAAGCGCTCTCGCCTTCTTGTCGGTCATGACGCCCTTGGAGGTGGATACGATGGCAATGCCCAGCCCGCGAAGCACCTGGGGCAGCTCCTCGGCGCCCGCATAAACGCGGAGGCCGGGCTTAGAGACACGCCGGAGGCCGGTAATCACCTTTTCCCGGCTGGGGCCGTATTTCAGCGAGACGCGTATGACGCCCTGGGCGCCGTCGTTTAAGAGCTGGTAGTTCCGGACATAACCCTCCTCCACCAAAATCTCGCTGATTGCTTTTTTCATTTTAGACGCGGGTATGTCAACTGTGGCATGCCGGGCCGCGCTGGCGTTCCGGATCCTGGTCAGCATATCCGCGATTGGATCTGTAATCTGCATAAAGCTCCTCCTCATTCAGGATACAGGCGCTATGCCTGTTTCGGCGGCAAGGTTCCCCGCTTTTCGTCGTCAGGGCCTTTTGCCATCCGTAGCCGCCCTTTTTACCAGGACGCCTTCTTCACGCCGGGAATCTGCCCTTTATACGCCAGCTCCCGGAAGCAAATGCGGCATACGCCGTAGTTCCGAAGATAGGCGTGGGGACGCCCGCAGATATTGCAGCGATTATAGCGGCGGCTGGAATATTTGGGCTGTCTTTGCTGTTTCAGTTTCAGTGCCTTTTTCGCCATTTCCCTGTTCCTCCTCTATACCTGCACAAAGGGCGCGCCCAGAAGCGTCAACAGCGCTCTCGCTTCCTCGTCCGTTTTGGCCGTGGTGCAGACAACGATATCCATGCCCCGGATTTTTTCGATCTTATCATAGTCGATCTCGGGGAAAATCAGCTGCTCCTTAATGCCCAGCGCGTAGTTGCCGCGCCCGTCAAAGGCGTTTGGGCTGATGCCCCGAAAGTCACGTACGCGCGGCAGGGCCACATTCAGAAGCCGGTCAAAAAACTCCCACATTTTATCCGCGCGCAGGGTGACCTTAACGCCAACCGGCATGCCCTCTCGCACCTTAAAGTTGGCCACGGACTTCTTCGCTCGGGTGACGACGGCCTTCTGGCCGGTGATCTCGGTAATGTCCTTTACCACCGCGTCCAGCACCTTGGCATTGTCCCTGGCGTCGCCGCAGCCCACGTTAATCACGATCTTCTCCAGCCCGGGGATCTGCATCACGCTTTTATAGGCAAATTTCTGCATCAGGGCGGGTGCGACTTCCTCCTGGTACTTTTTCTTCATCCTAGTCATATTGTCTCCCCCTCCCTTATATCTCCGCGCCGCACTTTTTGCAAACGGCGGTCTTTTTCCCGTCTGCCATTTTGCTGGCGGGTCTTGTGGGCTTACCGCATTTGGGGCACACGCGCATCACCTTGCTGGCGTAGATGGGCGTTTCCATCTTAATGATGCCGCTGGGATCGCCCTGCTTCCGGGGCTTCTGGTGGCGCTTCGCTACGCTGACGCCCTCCACAACCACCTTCCCGTGTTTCGGATCGGCGGAGAGAACCTTCCCTTCCTTGCCCTTATCCCTGCCGGAAAGCACGACAACTTTGTCATCCTTTTTTACATGCATCGTCCAATCCTCCTATATCACTTCCGGCGCGAGTGACAGGATTTTCATATAATCCTTGTCACGGAGCTCTCGGGCCACGGGGCCGAAAATACGGGTCCCCTGAGGATTCTTGTCCTCCTTGATCAGAACCGCGGCATTTTCGTCAAACCGCACATAGGTACCGTCGGCCCTTCGCACACCCTTCACGGAACGGACGATCACCGCGCGAACCACGTCGCCCTTCTTCACCGTGCCGCCGGGCGCCGCCTTGCGGACGGAAGCGACGATCACGTCTCCGATGTTCCCATACTTGCGTTTGGAGCCGCCCAAAACGCGGATCGTTTTGATCTCCTTGGCGCCGGTATTGTCGGCAACCTTGAGATAGGTTTCCTGCTGTATCATTGGCGCGCCTCCTTACTTTGCCTTCTCAATGATCTCGACAAGTCTCCACCGTTTGTCCTTGGACAGGGGGCGGGTTTCCATAATACGCACCCGGTCTCCCACGCCGCAACGGTTTTCCTCATCGTGGGCCTTCAGCTTAATCGAACGCTTGATAATCTTTTTATAGAGCTTGTGGGCCCGGCTGTCCTCAACCAGAACCACGATGGTTTTGTCCATTTTATCAGATACAACCTTACCGACCCGGGTCTTTCTGGAAGTGTTACGAACCTCATTCATCTCAGCTTACCTCCTCACCGCGCATCTGTTTCTCACGCAGAATGGTTTTGACTCGGGCGATATCACGCTTAACGGATTTGATGCGGATCGGATTGTCAAGCTGATTTGTGGCGTGCTGCATTCGCAAAGTGAAGAGATCTTTTTTCAGTTCGCCCAGCTTTGCCTCCAGCTCGGCGGGTTTCAGTTCCCGTACCTCGTTTGCCTTCATCTCATTCACCACCTGTCTCGGTCTCGCGTACAACAAATTTCGTTTTACAGGGCAGCTTGTGACCCGCCAGGCGCATAGCCTCCCGCGCTGTTTCCTCGCTCACGCCGGCAATCTCGAACAGAACCCTGCCGGGCTTGACGACGGCTACCCAATATTCCGGAGAGCCCTTACCGGAGCCCATGCGGGTTTCGGCCGGCTTCTCCGTTACCGGCTTATCCGGGAAAATTTTGATCCAAACCTTACCGCCTCTTTTTGTGTGCCGGGTCATCGCGATACGGGCCGCCTCAATCTGGTTGGAGGTGATCCAGACCGGCTCCATGGCGACTAAACCGAAGTCCCCATAAACAACCTTGTTGCCGCGGGTCGCTTTGCCCTTCATTCTTCCCCTGTGCACTCTGCGGTACTTCACTCTCTTTGGCAGAAGCATCAGTTCTTGCCTCCTTCCCTTGGAGCGGCGCCGCCCGGACGGCTCTCATTGCCGCCGGAACGGCTTTGTCCCTGATAACCGCCTGTGCGGTTTTGTCCTTGATAGCCACCGGTACGTCCGCCGTCTCCGCCGGGCCGGTTCTGGCCGTAGCCGCTTCTGGCTCCGCCTTGTCCCGGGCTCCTGCTGCTACTGCTGCTGCGGCGGTCGCTCGGCCGCTTATTTCTGGGGGGCCTTGTGGTATCCATCGTCCTAGGCGTCGTCCGGAGGGTCTGGCTCAAGACCTCGCCCTTGTAGATCCAAACCTTCACGCCGATTCGGCCATAGGTGGTGGCTGCCTCCGCGAAGCCGTACTCAATGTCGGCCCGGAGGGTTTGAAGGGGAATGGTCCCCTCGTGATAGCTTTCGCTGCGGGCGATTTCGGCGCCGCCCAAACGACCGCCGCAGGTAACCTTGATGCCCCGCACACCCATGCGCATGGCACGGCCCATGGAATTTTTCATGGCCCGCCGGAAAGAGATTCTCCGCTCCAGCTGGGACGCAATGTTCTCCGCCACAAGCTGGGCATTGGTGTCAGGCGTCCGAACCTCCACAATGCTGAGGGACACCGGCTTTCCAAGCATTTTCTCCAGCTGGAGCCGCAGCCGCTCAATCTCGCTGCCGCCCTTGCCGATGACAACGCCGGGCCGGGCGCAGTGAATATAAATGCGCACCCGGACGTTATCCCGCTCTATCTCAATCTTCGGAATCCCGGCGGAATACAGAGTCTTTTTCAGGTATTCGCGGATCTTATAATCCTCAATGATCAGGTCGCCCACTTTATCGTTCCTGGCATACCAGCGGGAGTCCCAATCCTTGATCACACCAACGCGCAAGCCGTGCGGGTTTACTTTTTGTCCCATAGTCTGCCTCCTCCCTTATTCCTTCTCTTTCACAACGAGTGTGATGTGAGACGTTCTCTTATTGATCCGATCCATCCGGCCCCGTGCTCTCGGCATACCCCGCTTGAGAATGGGGCCGGGCGCGGCATAGACTTGGGAGACATAAAGACTGCTTGCGTCCATGTCATGGTTGTTTTCCGCATTCGCCACCGCACTGTCCAAAAGCTTGCTCAAAAGCTCCGAGGCGGCTTTGGGCGTGTGGGCCAGGATCCCGGCAGCGGCGCCGATCTCCTTGCCCCGTATCAAATCACAGACGATTTTCGCCTTCCGGGGCGAAATGCGGGCAAATCTCAATTCTGCTCTGGCTTCCATCAAAACGCTCCCCCTTACTTCCCGGTCTTGCTGCCGGCGTGGCCCCTGTAGGTACGGGTGGGGGCAAATTCGCCTAATTTATGTCCAACCATATCCTCAGTGATATATACCGGAACGTGCTTACGCCCGTCGTGTACCGCGATGGTGTGCCCCACAAAGGACGGGAAGATGGTGCTGGCCCTGGACCATGTCTTCAAAACCTTCTTTTCGCCCTTCTGGTTCATTTCATCAACCCGCTTCAGCAGCTCTGGCGCCGCAAAGGGGCCTTTTTTCACGCTTCTGCTCATAATATCAGCCTCCCTTTACTTCGAGTTCCGCCGCTTGACAATATACTTGTCGGTGGGGTTCTTCTTCTTTCTTGTCTTGTAGCCAAGCGTGGGCTTGCCCCAAGGCGTTACGGGGCCGGGCCGGCCGATGGGGCTCTTGCCCTCGCCGCCGCCGTGGGGGTGGTCCACCGGGTTCATAACGCTGCCGCGCACTGTAGGCCGCCAGCCCATGTGCCGTTTCCGGCCCGCCTTCCCGATGGAGATGTTTGCGTGGTCGATATTGCCCACCTGACCAATGGTGGCCATGCAGTTCACCCGAACCAGGCGATATTCGCCCGAGGGCATCCGGAGCTGGGCCATATCCCCCTCCTTCGCCATCAGCTGTGCCGAGCCGCCCGCAGTACGGACAAGCTGGCCGCCCTTCCCGGGCTGCATTTCAATATTGTGGATCACGGTACCCACGGGAATGCTGGAAATGGGCAACGCGTTTCCGGGCTTGATATCTGCGGAGGCGGAGGCGATGACCGTATCCCCGGCGCCCAGACCGACAGGCGCCAGAATGTAGCGCTTTTCCCCGTCCCCGTATTGCAAAAGCGCGATATTGGCGCTGCGGTTCGGGTCATACTCCAGCCGAAGAACCGTCGCCGGCATATCCAGCTTGTTGCGCTTAAAATCAATGACCCGGTACTTCTTTTTATTGCCGCCGCCCCGGTGCCGCACGGTGATCCTGCCGTAGCTGTTGCGCCCGGCATTTTTGTGAAGCGTCTCCGTCAGGGATTTTTCCGGCTTTGCTTTCTTGTCTACCCCGTCAAAGCCTGAAACGGACATATGCCTTCTCGACGGAGTGGTGGGTTTAAATGATTTGATTGACATACTTCTTCCTCCCTTACACCATTCCCTCGAAGAATTCGATGGTCTTGGAATCCTCTGTCAGCCGGACAACGGCTTTCTTCCAGTCAGAAGTGCGGCCCTTGGGATAGTGGCCCGTCCGCTTTTCCTTGCCCTTTACGATGAGGGTATTCACCTTGGCCACCTTGACACCAAAAATCTCCTCAACGGCCCGCTTGATTTCAATCTTTCCCGCGTCACGGGCCACCGCGAAGGCGTATTTTTTAATATCCGCCTGCTCCATGGACTGTTCCGTGATAACGGGGCGTATAATGATATCATAAGCGCTTTTCATCAGGCGAACACCTCCTCAATCTTCGCAAGCGCCGCTTTATCCACCACAAACTGCCTGCTGTTAATGATGTCGTAAGGGCTTAAGATCATGGCGGTGGTGGCCTGAATGCCCGGGATGTTCCGGGCGCTTTTCAGCACGTTCTCGTTGATGGACTCCGTCACCACAATCGCCTTCCCGGTGACCCCTACGTTCGTCAGAAAGGTCTGGAACGCCTTTGTCTTGATCTGGTCCATCTGCAGCTCATCAATGACGATAAGGGCGTTTTCCGCCGCCTTAGCGGACAGGGCGCTCTTTAAGGCCAGCCGCTTTACCTTTTTATTAACAGAATAGCGATAGTCCCGGGGCTTGGGCGCAAAGGCCACGCCGCCGTGGGTCCAGTGGGGCGCCCTTGTGGAACCAGCTCTGGCCCTGCCGGTTCCCTTCTGCCGCCAGGGCTTCCGGCCACCGCCGGAAACCTCTGCCCGGGTCAGGGCGCTTTGGGTCCCCTGCCGCCGGTTCGCCAGGTGATTTTTCACCACGGCGTGCATCACCGGCACGTTGGGCTCGATCCCGAAAATCGCCTCGGAGAGCTGAACCTCGCCCACCGTCTCGCCTGCCATGTTGTATACTTTTACTGTAGGCATTTTACTTCTCTCCTCCCTCAACCGTTCTTCACGGTGCTCTTCAGGTAAACGATCCCGCCCCTGGGTCCGGGTACTGCGCCCCGCACCGCGATCATATTCAGGGCCGGATCAACTTTGACCACGTCCAGATTCTGTACGGTCACCTGCTCCGCGCCCAATTGCCCCGCGCCGATCTTGCCCTTAAAAATCCTGGAGGGGTCGGAGCCGGAGCCCATAGAGCCGGCATGCCGGTGGACAGGGCCGCCGCCGTGGCTCGTCGGGGTTCTGCGGGCGTTGTGCCGCTTGATGACGCCGGAATAACCCTTCCCGCGGCTGGTACCCGTTACGTCGATCCGGTCGCCCTCGGCGAACACGTCCGCATTGACCTCGTCACCCACGTTCATCTCCGCCGCGCCGTTCAGCTTAAACTCCTTCAGGTGCTTCTTCAGGGAAACACCCGCCTTCTCCAAATGGCCCCGCTCAGGCTTCGAGAGCTTCCGCGCCTGGGCGTCCTCAAAGCCAAGCTGTACGGCGGTATAGCCCTCCTTCTCGTCGGTCTTTTTCTGAACGACGGTGCAGGGTCCGGCCTCAATGACCGTCACGGGAATCACCTTCCCCGCGTCGTCAAAGATTTGCGTCATGCCGACCTTTTTCCCGATAATCGCTTTTTCCATGTCTATATTTCCTCCTCATTGGTTGACGCCTGCGGCGCCAACATGATTCTCTACAGCTTAATCTCGATTTCCACACCGGCGGGGATTTCCAGATTCATCAGTGCCTCCACGGTTTTCTGGGTGGGGCTCAGGATATCAATCAGCCGCTTATGGGTCCGGCGCTCAAACTGCTCCCGGCTGTCCTTGTACTTGTGGACGGCCCGGAGTATGGTGACGACCTCCTTTTTCGTGGGCAGGGGGATCGGGCCCGATACCTTCGCGTTCGTTCGTTTCGCTGTCTCAACGATCTTCTCCGCCGCCTGGTCGATCAGCTGATGGTCATAGGCCTTCAGCCGGATGCGGATCATTTTTTTTGTCGCTGTGCTCATGCTTTGGATTTCCTCCTTCACGTACGTTTTACGTTTGATGGGCCGCAGTCGGCCCGCGTTTCCGTACGGCCTGAGAATATCTGCACACTCTGCCGTGCGTATCATTCCTGTGTCAAAAATCAAACCGGCACATGGATACTGGCCGGTTGTTCCCACGCAGACGATCTACGCCGGTGCGTCTATCTCTCAGCCGCCCGATTTCCGGACATACTCCACGGAAGTGACCCCGGGGCTCCCCGAGCAATCTCCCGCTTCATCGCACCCGTGCCGTAACCGGCACGTTGCTTGCGCATCAATTGCCAAACAAGCTATAGTAGCATATCAGAATATTTTCGGTATGTCAATACACATTTTGAAAAATCCATATATTTTTTATCCGTCCGGCATATCCGTCCATTTTCCATAAAATCGGATAAATCCCAGCCGATTCAGGCGGTTCGCCAGCACCTGGCAGGCGAGGCCTGTGAACAGGCCCGTCAGAAGCCCCGCGATTACCAGCACCGGCAGATACGGCGGCACAAGGGCAGGCGTTCGGGTAATCCAAACGGCCATGGCAAGCTGCCCCAGGTTATGGGCCAGCGCGCCGAAAATGCTGACGATCCAAATATGCCCCGGCGAAAAAAAACGGTGCAGCACGGCGCAAAGGACAAAGGAAAGCAGCCCGCCGCCGAGGCTGTAAAGCAGCGCCGCGCCCCGGCCGGTAATTAATCCGCCCAGCAGGATGCGGGTAAGCAGGATCATACAGGCGCTCCATGGCCCCATGGTATACAGGGCAAACAGGGAAACCACATTGGCAAGCCCCAGCTTAATGCCTTGCACCGCGGGCAGGAGCGGGATTTGCGCCTCAACCACAAACACCGCCAGCGCCACGGCGGCAAGGAGTCCTTGTGTTGTCAGCTTTTTCATAAGCCCTTTCTTCACCCGCCGGTCTGTCCGTCCAGTCCCGCGTCCTCCTCCGTCACCCATCGGATGACCAGGCGATTGGGCAGGCAGACGATGGGCGTCCCGTCCTCCAGAAGCGGCCCGTGGCGGACGCAGGTCTGGTCCGGGCAGTCGGCTTCCCTGATGAAAACGCCGGTTTCGTCCACCCGCACCGTGTTCGTCCCTTCCTGACCGGTAACCGTAAATTCATAAGGCGCTGTGACCGCTGAAAGCTCGATGGTCCGAAGCAATACGCCGTCCTGATAGACACCCGCCACGCCCGTCCCCCGGCTTCCTCGTGCGAAGCCGTACCAGGCCGCGGCGCAGGCGATCAGCAAAACCGCAAACAAAACAGCCCACGCCTTCCCCTTCCGGCTCATGGCGCGATCACCTCGTAGTCATGGGTGGTCTCAAACGCCTCCGTAAGCCCTGCCGTCACCAGAATTCCGCCGTCGTCCGTTACCAGCACCATTTCAAAAGCGCCGCCGCTTGCCCGCCAATAGTCGGCCGCCGCCGCCGCGCCCAAGACGAACATCGCCGTGGAGAGCCCGTCGGCCAGCGTTCCGTCGGTGCTGACAATTGTGGCGGAAATCAGGCCACTGTCCGCCGACAGCCCGGTTTTCGGATCCAAAATATGATGGTAGACTACCCCGTCTTCCTCAAAGTACCGCTGATAGCCGCCGGAGGTAACGGCGGCCACGTCCCGAAGGCTCAGAATCCCGATGTTCGCGGCCGGGTTTTGGGGATCCTGCACCCCGACCCGCCACAGGCTTCCGTCCGGCTTTGCGCCCAGGGTCTGTACGTTCCCGCCCAGAGACACAATGGCGGAGGAAACGCCATGCTCCGTAAAAATATCCATCAGCCGGGCCGCGGTATAGCCCTTGGCGATGCCGCCGAAGTCAACGGCCATGCCCGCCGCCTGATAAATAAGTCGCCCGGCGGACGCGTCATAGTCCAGCTTGTCGCTCCCCACCAGCGGGAGAAGCGCGCCCAGCTCCGCCGCGTCCGGCACCCGGTAAGCCTGGGCCGGAAAGCCCCATGCTTCCATAAGCGGAAAAACGGTAATGTCAAAGGCGCCCCCTGTGGATTCATATAGCGCCAGCGCCGTGTCCAACAGCTGCGCCGTGTCCGGCGACAAGGCCCCGCCGCCGTCCCGGTTCAGCCGGGACGTCTCGCTGTCCTCGCGCCCGATGGAAAGCAGCGCCTCCAGCCGATAAAGCTCCGCCTCGGCGGCGGCAAGGGCCTCCGAAGCGTTTTCTCCATAAGCCGTCAGGCGCATAAGGGTATCCATGGCGAAAAGCTCCGCCGCCACCGGCTCCTCCCCGGCTGCGCCGACCGCCTGTCCGCCGCAGCCGGTCAAAAGCGCGATATACAGCAAGGCCATAAGCAGCAGCTTTTTCATGCTTCTCCTCTCGTACGCGAACATAACATGCAGTGTATCAACCTGCGCGCGAAATGTCAACCCGGCCGCTTCCCCCGTCCTGCTGTCTTTTTGCATAATAATGTGGAATATTTTTTCAATCGCCCTTTTTCTACCTATTTTTCCCTATATGTAGTATATCCTATGGGTAACCAAGCAATATATCTAGTGCTTCATCCGGTAAGTCTTTGTAGCATACTGTCGAGCTGTCGCTTTTCAGCGCAAGGCGGAGAATTGATTCAGGCTTGCGCATGACGATTGACGACAATTCGGCGATGGGAAGCGATCGCCGGCGGTATACCACAAGTTCTTGCCGAATGGCGTACCAGTCACGAAGGAAAAAGGTGGGCGTATCATGCAACAAGCGGTCAAGAATTACGGCCTCTATGAGAGCGACCGGATTCACCTCCTCCCGGTGGAGGATATCATTCCGAATCCAGGTCAGCCCCGCAAGCATTTTGACCAGGAGGCTCTCCAGGAATTGGCGGACAGTATTTTGCGCTATGGCGTCCTCCAGCCCCTGACCGTAAGGGCCAGGTTCCGAAAATACGAGCTTGTGGCGGGGGAACGCCGCCTCCGTGCGGCGAAGCTTGCCGGACTGGCCAGAGTTCCCTGCATTATTTTGGAAATCGACACGGAGGATTCGTCTTTAATCGCCCTGGTGGAAAACCTGCAGCGGCGGGATCTGAACTACATCGAGGAGGCCGAGGGGCTGGCCCAGCTGATCCGCTCCTTCCATATGAGTCAGGAGGAAGCGGCCCGGCGGATCGGGAAAAGCCAGTCTGCGGTAGCGAACAAGCTGCGGCTCCTGAAGCTTCCAAGGGACATTTTGGACGCCCTGCGGGACGCCGGCCTGACCGAACGGCACGCTCGGGCGCTTTTACGGCTCTCCGGAAACGAACAGCGGCGGGACGTCCTGTACCACATTGCACAGGGGAGCTACAATGTTGCAAAAACCGAGGCATACATAGACGCGCTCCTGCGGGGCGAGCCCTTCCCGGAAAGCCCGGACCAGGAGGCGGCGACGGCGACGCAGGCGGCGACGACCGCAGTCGCCGCGCCCGCCGCGCCCATGCTCAAGAAAAAAGATGCCAAGCCCATGTATGTGCTGAAGGACGTCCGCCTGTTCCTGAATACTGTGAACCGGGGCATGGAGATGATGAAACAGTCCGGCATTGGGGCTAGCTGCGGCAGGGCGGAGACAGACACGGAGCTTGTCCTTACCATAACAATCCCCAAAGCCGGACATCCCTGATCCGGCCTGCTCGGGGTTTTCCATGCCCGGCATTTTCTTCCTGCCGGAAGCCAATAGCGCCGCGCGGGCATAAGACCGCGCGGCGCTTTCTTTTTTAAAGGCGATGCGCCGCCTTTCCTTATTCCATCGAAAGCTCCTTTGTCAAGAGCGCGCCTAATCGTTCCGCCCCATTTTTATGAAGCCCCTGAATTTCGGAAAACAGGTGCCGGTAAAAGTCTGTCATTGCTTTTTCCCGGATCCGTGAGATTTCTTTTGCCCTTTTCGTATATAGCCGGTCAAGTACATGCCCAAGCTTGTAAGAATATTCCTGAAAAAAGGACGTCCGTTCAGCATCGGACGCTTCCACAACAAGTTCATTTTTTGCATCCAGAATATATAGGGGTTCCGATATCTGCCCTCCATATTGAAGCGCCCGCGCAACGCCGAGCGCTCCTGTCACATCCAATTTATCGGCGTCAAACAGGATTTTCGCTTCAATACTCTCCGGCTCATTGTTTCTGCGGTACCTGTGCGCGCGGATGCAATTTTTCACATGCAGCGCCTTATCCGGGGGCCATCCGGTTTGGCGCAGGTAGGAATACGCCATATCGCCGCCGATTTGGGCATGGCATAACGCCAGGTCCTTCGCTTGCGCCTCCCTTCCGACATCATGCAGCAGGCAGGCCGCGAGCAAAACGTCCATATCCACATCCGCTTCCGTTTCGGCAATATCCAGCGCCGCGTACAGCACACGATAAATGTGATATTTATCATGGGCGCTGTCCTTCATTTGCGCCAGCATATACCGTTCCATCGCTTCAAAGGCGGTCTTCTCCATAGCCGACTCCTCCGTTACTAGGTAATCAGCGATTACCTAGACCTGTCCGAACGCCACGCGCAGATTCTCGGACAGGCCTATTATTTCAGCCGCTCCAACCGCCGCAAAACCGCTCGGAAATCGTCCGGCAGCTCCGTTTCCAGGTGAACACGCGCCCCCGAGCGGGGGTGGATAAAGTCCAGCTCCTTTGCGTGGAGACACTGGCCCGAAAGCCCCGGCTCCGGCTTCTTCCTGCCATAAACCGTATCTCCCAGCAGGGGATGGCCGATATGGGCCATATGCGCCCGAATCTGGTGGGTTCTGCCCGTCTCCAGCTTGCAGCGAACATGGCAAAAGCCCGGATAGCGGGCCAGCACCGTATAATGGGTGATCGCCGGGCGGCCTCCTGTTCGGGCAACCGCCATCCGCTTCCGGTCCGCGCCGTGCCTGCCGATTGGCGCGTCGATCGTCCCCGCGTCCTGCTTTAGCCTGCCGTGAATCACCGCTTCATAAATCCGGGAAAGGCTGCGGTCCTTCAGCTGGGCCGACAGGGCCAGATGGGCAAAGTCGTTCTTTGCGGCCAGCATCAGGCCGGAGGTATCCTTGTCCAGCCGGTGGACGATGCCTGGCCGCATTACGCCCCCGATCCCGGACAGGTTCCCGGCGCAGTGGTGCAAAAGGGCGTTTACCAGGGTGCCGTCCGGATGGCCGGGGGCCGGGTGGACGACCAGGCCCCGTGGCTTATTGACCGCCACAATGTCCGCGTCCTCCCAAACGATATCCAGGTCGATCGCCTGCGGCGCATTTTTAAGGGGCTCCGGCGGCGGAAGCAAAACCGTATACTTCCGTCCCGGCGCCACAACATGGCTTTTTTTCACCGCTTCGCCCTCGCACGTGACAAGACCTTTTTGCATTAGCTTCTGGACGGCGCTCCGAGAGACGCCGTCCAGCTTTTTTTCCAAAAACGCGTCCGTCCGCATCCCCGCGTCCGCTGCCGCCGCTTCCAGCTCAATTCGTTCCATGGGGCGCCCTGTCCTCCTGACCGCCGCCCGTCAGGGCGTAATGGACGGCGAAAACGATTCCGCCGCACACGATAAAGATATCGGACACGTTGAAAACAGGGAAATGGATAAACGTCAGATCGAACATATCTACCACATACCCTGTCAAAAGCCGGTCAATGCCGTTGCCCACCGCGCCGCCCACCACGCAGACCAGGGCCCATCGTTCCACCGGCGGCCGGATTTTCCGGGTGTTCAGCAGGATAATGATCGCCAGCGAGAGCGCTGCCATCAGGACAACCAGCGGCCACCGCTGATTCTGCAAAACGCTGAATGCCGCGCCGTAATTGTGGACGCGGCTCAACTGCAAAAGGCCGGGTATAAACGGAATCGATTCCCCCAGCTCGATATGGGCGACCACCCAGTGCTTCAGCCCCTGGTCCGCCAATATGATCAAAACCGCCGCCGCCAGTCCCGCCATAAAACGTCCTCCAAACATAGAGTACACATCAAAGGGACAGGGCGAAAACCGCCGCCCCGCCCCTTTCTGCCGCTATTCCTCAATAAAATTCGTGCCAAACTTCAAATCATCAAATTCGAATTTGGGCCGCTTCGTCGTGGGTTCGTCCTCATCGTCCCAATTGACTTCCGGCAATGGTGAAAATTGGGTGGAATCCCCCAGAGAATCTGAAATGTGCCTGGCGATCTCCGCTGTTTCATCCAACTCCGGCGCTTTTTTCCCCTCCGCCGCTTCCGGGGCCGGTTCAGAAGCCTTTTCAGCCAGCGCCGCCGCCTGCCTGATCAGGTTTTCCTCCTCCCGGTCCAGCTGCTGTTCGATCCCGTCCGGCTCCTGCGGCGCCTCCGGGGCTTCCGCCGGGCCCTCTGGAGGCGCCGCGGCCTGCGCCGCACCGGCGCGGACAACCCGCTTCAGCTCCGCAGGCGCAGCCAGCTCCGTCAGCCCTTCAATGAAGTCCACCTGATTTGCCAGAAGGTGCAGCACCTTCTGGCTGAATCCGGAGGTCTGCCGACGGGCCTGCTCCAGCCGTTCCTCCTCTAAACCCAGCTGCTGCTTCAGCTCAGCAATCCGCTTTTTGGCTAAATCATTGACCTCGGCCAGGATCGCTTCGCCTTTCTTTTTCGCCTCCTCCACCACTTCATTGCCCATTTTCTGGGCCGTAAGCAGCGCCATCCGCATGGATTCCTCCGTGCTGCGGTACTCCTCCAGCTTTTCCACCAGCACCTTGATTTTGCTTTTCAGGACGGCGTTTTCCCGGAGCAGGGCGCCGTAGTCCTCCGCCGTCTTTTCCAAAAAGTTGTCTACCGACTCCATGTCGTACCCGCCGAATACCGCCTTGACAAATTCTTTATCCTGTATTTCAGAAGGCGTCAACATATATGATCAAACCCTTTCCTGCGTGTTACCGGAAGCGCGCCGCCGGCCGCCCCTTTAGAACCAGTATACACCGCTGAAAACATCGTATCAACGGCAATTTTTCCGCCATACCCCGTTAAATTTTCTCAAAACAAACCAATGCTTCCTGCGAAAATTCGCCTTGCCCGGCAGAAAAATCAGCTTTGGCATTTCCATCTGTGATACTGGCGCTAAAAGTACATGCCGCTGCTCTCCAGCTCATCGATTAAATCGCCCATAATATCCACATTATACGGCGTAATGATATACGTACTCACGGCGACCTTTTTGATTTTCCCCTCCTGCGCGTACGCGACGCCGGACAAAAAGTCAATCAGCCGCCGGGCGGTATCCTTCTGCGTCTGCTCCAGATTCAGCACCACCGTCCGCTTGTCCCGGAGATGATCCGCGATTTCCGCCGCATTTTCAAACCGCTCCGGCTTCACCAGCACCACCTGCAGCTGGGTCGTGGCATGGATATTGACGACCTTGTTCGCGTCCCTGCGCGCGTCGCCGGTATAATAGGTTCGGGACGCGGCAGACCGGGGCTCTACCGGTATCTTCTCCGTCGCCTTGGGGGAAAAATCCTCAAACTCATCAACGTCATCGTCATAAGGACGCGTCAGCCTTTTCAGTTCGTCCAAAATACCCATTATTACACAACTCCTCCTGTTGTATTGCCCGGAACGGCGCGGGAGCCAAAAAGGGCGCTGCCCACACGCACCATATTCGCGCCTTCCAAAATCGCGTCGTAAAAATCCCCGCTCATGCCCATGGATAAAAGCTCCATTTCTATATTATCATACGTTTTACCCCTAATGTCAACAAAAAGCTTGTACAATCGAGAAAATAAGCGCCTGTTTTCAGAGGAGGCCAGTCCGTCCGGCAGAATCGTCATGAGCCCGCATACGCGAATGCCCCGCATTCCGGCCGCAAGCGCCAGGCACGCGTCCAACTGGCAGGCCGCAAATCCGAACTTGGCCGGATCGCCGCCGATGTTGACCTGCAGCAGCACCTTTTGAACCACGCCCCTTATTCGGGCCTCCGCGTCCACCGCCTCTAAAAGCCGCCGGGAGTCCACGGATTGGATCAGGTCGCAGACACCCGCCACCCGCTTCACCTTGTTTGTTTGCAGATGACCGATAAAATGCACGGGCGCGCCGGTATATGCGCCTTTCGCCAGCTTGTCCGTCAGCTCCTGCACCCGGTTTTCTCCGCAGGCGTCTACCCCCGCCCGGACGGCGTACTCCACGGTCTCGGCAGTCTGGGTTTTCGTAGCGGCGACCAGCAGGACTTCCTCCGGCCGGCGTCCGGAGCGGGCCGCCGCCTCCGCAATTTCGGCCCGCAGCCGCACTGCCCGCGCCCGGATCGCCGCCTCCCCGGTTTCCATCAGTTAATCACCTTCCCGTCATACAAGTTCTTGCCGGACACAATCACGTCGTTCCCTTCCTTGAGGGCGTCCGCTGTTCCGCCCGCCTGAACGAGGTAATAGCTGCCGAAATCTCCAATAATCTCTACGTATTTCATTTCGACCCGGACACCCGTTTCGGTGAACACATAGGTTCTGCCCTCGTCATCCAGGCGAATCGCGCTTTTGGGAATCCTCAGGCCGCCGTAGGACGCGTATATGATATCCGCCTCCAGACAACGGAGCCGCAGGGTATCGGAAAGCCCGGTATCGGCGGACAGGATCACCACACAGCCCGTGCCCTCGTCCTCCCCGATCCGCCGGATGGACATCTCGACGGTCTGGCCGCTCTGCGAGGAAAAAGCGACCTGCGCCACGGCTTCCCGTCCGTCCGCCGCCTTCACAATGGCCCGCAGCGCCTCCGCCTCGGCCTGCGTGACCACGGCGGCATAATACCACGCGGTGCCGGACACCAGCTTGCCAAACGCGCCCGTTTCCGCCGCCTCAGACTTCCGGTACAGCTCCGAAACCCCCGCCGCCGTCAGCTCTGGGAGCGACGCCGGCGACAGGGCTTCAAATCCGTCCACATGGGAGGAAAAAAGCCCGGCCTTGTCCGTGACGAGCTCGGCGCCGGTCAGCCCGGAAAGACTGCTTTCCAGCACGAGAAGCTCAGCCTGCAGCTCCAGAAGGCGCGCCGCCCGCTTTGCCCCCTCTTCAGTAAAAACCAGGGACTTCAGCGTGACGGCGGACAGCTCCAGCCCGCCCAGCTCACCCCTGCCGGTCTCCGCGTTCAACGCGAGAATCTCCGCCCGGATCGCGTCGCCCGCGGAAATGGCGTCGGTGTCGGACGCCTTGGTGATTTCTTCCAGCGCGTCAATCTCCGCCCGCAGGGCCACAAGCCGCGTATCCAGCGTAAGGGCTTCCTCGCTGCCATAGGCCACCGCCACAACCTGTCCCATACCGACCCGCGCGCCCTCCGCGACCGAAGGAACCACGATGCCGTATCCGGCTGAAAGCGGCGTCTCCTCACGGATGATAATTCCCGTGGCGGCTGCCGCTTCCTCCACCGTATACCACACCGCAGGCGCCGTACTGTAGGAATCCGTATAGGCGCGGTATAGGTATACGCCCAAATAGACCGCCATCGCGAGAAAGAGCAGGCCCGATACCAGCCTTGTCACATAATCTGTTCGTTCCATAGCGTGCCCCGGCCCCGCTTATTCCTTCGCTTCTTCCTCCGGCTGGAAGCTGATCGGCCGGAGCGGCGTAATTGTGGAAATCGCGTGCTTATAGATCAACTGCTGCCTGCCCTCCGAATCCAGCACGACCGTAAAATTGTCAAATCCCTTTACGGTGCCGCGCATCTGGAAGCCGTTTACCAGATACACCGTGACCGGAATCGCGTTTTTCCTGGCTTGATTGAGAAAAAGTTCCTGTAAATTGACTGCTTTTTGCATAATGCCAGACGTCCTTTCTATATCGCAAGCGCGTGAGCCCGGCGGCCCGCCTGTAAGCTTTCCCGTATTATATCACTGATCGTCATTTCATAAAATAGGGATTTTTAACAAATATCCCGTCGATTCACGCCTTCGGCTCCATTATACCATGAATACAAGGTCATTTGTGATATAATCGTCCAATTTTTTCTGTTGCCCCGCAGGGGGCTAGAAAAAGGGACGTTGAACTGTATCCTAGCCGTTCGGCGGTTATTATACCATCCGACCGCCAAACATTGTGGCAGAACTTGTCATTTCCTGCCCGCCCGCCATTCCGCCCAGAGCCGCGCCACGTTCTGCGCGGCGGCCCGAAAATCCGGCTCCCATTCCCATTGGATCCAGTGGATCGCCGGATCCCGCCGCAGCCAGGTGAGCTGCCGCTTCGCGTACCTGCGGCTCTCCCGTTTGATTTTTTCCGTCGCCTCCGCAAGGGACATGTCCCCGGAGAGCACCGACAGCAGCTCCTTATAGCCGATGGCCTGCCTGGCGGTGGCGTCTTCCGGGAGCCCTTCAAGGCCCCGTGCCTCCTCCAAAAACCCCGCTGCCAGCATGTCGTCCACACGCCGGTCGATTTTCGCGTACAGCGCGGCCCGGTCCCGATAGGTCAGGGCAATTTTCATCGCCGCGTACCGGGGCGGTCTTTGCCTTGTCTCCGCGTTATGGGCCGAGACAGGCCTGCCCGACCGGTAATAGACCTCCAGGGCCCGAACGATCCGCTTTTTGTCGTTGGGGTGCAGCTTTTCGCCGCTTTCCGGATCAACCTGGCGGAGCCGTTCCCGCATGACAGGTCCGCCTTCCCGGTCATAGTCCGCCGACAAGGCGGCGCGGAGCGCCGTGTCCCGGGCTTCAAAGCGGCCGCCGCCGATCAGCGCGTCGATATACAGGCCGGTTCCGCCCACGACCACCGGCAGCTTCCCCGCCGCCAGGAGCGCGTCCGCCACCGCCCCTGCCTCCCTTGCGTACCGGGCCGCGCTGTAGCGCTCCTCCGGCCCCGCGCAGTCCAACATATGGTGGGGAACCCCCGCCCGCTCTTCAGCCGTGGGCTTGGCGGTGCCGATATCCATCCGGCGGTACAACTGCATGGAATCCGCGGAGATCACCTCCCCGCCCAAGCGCCCGGCCAAAAGAACTCCCAGCCGTGTTTTCCCTGTGGCCGTCGGCCCCGTGATCACCAAAATCTCAGGCGGCATCGCCATGTTCCTTTCTTAAATCGTCGAGGCTATACATTTCTCAAGTCCGCTGAAAACGCTTGTCGATTGTCTTTTTTTCCATTTCCACGGATACGGGCCGCCCGTGAGGGCAGTATTTGACCGCACCGGACAATACCCGCTCGGCAAGCGCGGCCAGTTCCGCCGGTTGGGCGCTTTCCCCCGCCTTTACCGCCGCCTTGCAGGCCACGGTATGCAGCACCTGATCCCGGCGGGCGGCGGGCTCCAGCGCGTGTCCCAGCCGGAGCTTGTCGCAAAGCTCGGATAAAAACGCCTCCATATCGTCCGCCGCGATTTCCGATGGAATCTGCCGCAGCGCGATCGTGTCCCCGCCAAAGGCGTCTATTTCAAAGCCGTATTCCTCTAAAAGCGCCCCGTTTTCCAAGAGCAGCGCCGTGTTTTCCATCCCCAGCCGCACGGTAACCGGCACCAGCAGCAGCTGGGGCATGGCGACATAGTCCCGAGCCCGCAGCCTGTCGAACAATATCCGTTCGTGGGCGGCATGCTTGTCGATCAGGATCAGCCTGTCCCCCTGCTCCACCAGCACATAGGTGGCAAAAAGCTCGCCGATGATCCGGTAGCCCTGCGCCTGGACAAGCGGCGCTTCCGGAAACACCTCAAGCGGCGCTGCCAGCTCCACCCGCGCCTCGAGGGGCCGGGCCGCGTCCCGCGCAGTTTGGTACGGAGCTTGGGTATCGTCCCGTACGGGCAAGGACGGGGCCACCTCCGGGCAGGCAGGGTCGGGCCGGAGCGCTGCCCGATCCGTCTTTTCCTCCGTCCGTTTTTCCGGAAGGCCCGAGCCGGGCGCCACGGGAATTTGCGGCGGGCCCGGCGGGGATGGGAACGCCGCCGGACGCGCGGACAGCTCGGAAACCCGGGGTCTGGGCTGACTGCCCTCCAGCGCCCCCAGCACTCCATAATAGACCCCGTCGAATACCTGCTTCTCGTTTAGGAACTTCACTTCCGTCTTGGTGGGATGCACGTTTACGTCCACGGTGTTCAGACCCAGCTCCAGATACAAAACGCAGCCGGGAAACCGCCCGGTAAATAGGCAGTTTTTATACGCCTGCTCCAGGGCGGCTTGCAGGAGCCTGGATTTAATATACCGCCCGTTAACAAAAAAATACTGCCAGCTCCGGTTCCCCCGCCCGGCGTCTGGAATGGTGACAAAGCCGTTCAATCGCAGGAACTCGTCCTTTGTCCGCGTTTCCAGCAACCCTCCGGCGAATTCCCGCCCCAGAAGGGTGTAGACGGCGGCCATGGCCTTTCCGTCCCCCGGGGTGTGAAATTCCTCCTTCCCGTCCCGGATGTACCGGACGGAGACCTCCGGATGGGATAGGGCGCAGCGCAGAAGCGCCGCCGTCACGTTCGCGCCTTCCGCCTTATCGCTTTTCATAAATTTTAATCGGGCGGGGGTATTGTAAAACAAATCCCGCACAATGATCGTCGTACCCTCCGGACACCCGGCGGGGGCATGATCCGTCACCTGACCGGCCGCGAGCGAAAGGCTCGTCCCTTCCGCGGCGCCCGTTTCCCGGGTCAGCAGGTCGATCCGGGAAACGGCGGATATGGCCGCCAGCGCCTCGCCCCGGAAGCCCAGCGTACCGATCGCCTCCAGATCCCGGGCGCTTTGCAGCTTGCTGGTTGCGTGCCGCAAAAACGCCGTGGGGGCATCCTGGGCCGCCATTCCGGAGCCGTTGTCGGTGACCCGGATATAGGTGAGCCCACCGCCCTTGATTTCCACCGTTACAACGCTTGCCCCCGCGTCGATGGCATTTTCAAGCAGCTCCTTCACCACGGAGCCGGGCCGCTCAACAACCTCCCCGGCGGCGATTAGATCCGCCACATGGGGAGATAACGTTTGGATCCTTGCCATGGATTTACCTCCCTAATAAACGGACGCAGCGCGCCGTCTTCTGTAATTATACAGGAAAAGCGTTGTAAATTCTATGCTAAAATGTTAAAATACCTTGCAGCGATATAAAAATGGAGGAAGCAGTCAGATGGAGCCGGAGAAAATCACGGAGGAACAGCTGGAACGGCAGCGCGCCGCCGCCCGAAGCGTCAAGGCCCTGCACGCGGCCGGAGGACGCCGCCCCCTTGCCTTTGTAGACACCTACGGGTGCCAGCAAAACGAGGCGGACAGCGAAAAGCTGCGGGGTATGCTGCGGGAAATGGGCTATGGCCCGGCCCCGTCCGAGCAGGAAGCGGACGTGGTGGTTCTGAATACCTGTGCCGTCCGGGAACACGCGGAACAGCGGGTTCTGGGGAACGTGGGGGCGCTTTCGCGCACAAAGCGGGAAAGGCCGGATCAGATTCTCGCCCTGTGCGGCTGTATGATGCAGCAGCCCCATATGGCGGAGAAAATCCAAAAATCCTATCGCCACGTGGATCTGGTTTTCGGCCCCCATGCGCTTTGGCGGTTTCCCTCCTTTATTGAAAAAATCCTCCGGGAACGGGGCCGCGTCTTCGCAGTGGAGGAAAGTGCCGGCGTTATCGCGGAGGACCTCCCGCTGGAGCGGGACAAGCCGCCCCGGGCATGGCTTTCCGTCATGTACGGCTGTAACAATTTCTGTTCCTACTGTATCGTCCCTTACGTCCGTGGCCGGGAGCGGAGCCGGACATTCGATGCCGTGCTTCAGGAGGCGGCGGCGCTTGTGGCACGGGGTTATAGGGATCTCACCCTTTTGGGTCAAAACGTCAATTCTTATGGCCGGGATTCAGGCGGGGAAACGGACTTCGCCGCCCTTCTGGAAGCGGTGTGCGCCATCCCGGGGGATTTTCTTGTCCGCTTCATGACCAGCCACCCCAAGGACGCCACGGAGCGGCTTTTCAAAACCATGGCAAGCAACGAAAAAGCGGCCAGGCATCTGCACCTGCCCTTTCAGGCGGGCTCCGACCGGGTGCTCGCGGCCATGAACCGGGGCTACACAAAGGAGGAATATTTGTCCCTTGTGGCGCTGGCCCGCAAATACATGCCGGACCTCGTCCTCACCAGCGACGTGATTGTCGGCTTTCCCGGGGAAACGGATGCTGATTTTTCAGAGACGCTGGACATATTGGCGCGGGCGCGGTTTGACGCGCTGTTCACCTTCCTCTATTCAAAGCGCGAGGGAACCCCCGCCGCCGCCATGCCGGACAGCGCCGGGCAGGCGGAAAAGCAGGCCCGGTTCGACCGGCTTCTGGCACTGCAAAACGGCATTTCCGCACAGCGGCACCAAGCCTATGTGGGAACGGAGCAGAAAATCTTGATCGACGGGTCCGATGCGGACGCCCGCTTTCGCCTGACAGGACGCACAAACGGCGGCCGTCTGGTTCGCCTGGACGGAGACGCCGCCCTCATCGGTTCCTTCGCCCGGGCGCGGATCGTCGGCGCCAGCACCTGGTCCCTGACCGGGCAGTTGCTTTCACCGGAAGGAGGGAACTGAATTTGTCTGCACCGCAGGTTACGCCCATGATGCAGCAGTACAGAAACATCAAGGGGCAAAACACGGACTGTATCCTATTTTTCCGGCTGGGCGATTTTTATGAAATGTTCGATGAGGACGCAAGGCTGGTTTCCAAGGAGCTGGATCTCACGCTGACCACCCGGGACCGGACTAAGGAAAATCCCGACGAGCGGATTCCCATGTGCGGCGTCCCCTATCACTCCAGTGATGCCTACATTTCCCGCCTGATCGCCAAGGGCTACAAAGTAGCCATCTGTGAGCAGACGGAGGATCCGGCCCTGAGCCGGGGTCTTGTTTCCCGCGAGGTCGTGCGGGTCATCACCCCCGGCACGGTCATTGACAGCGCCATGCTGGAGGAGGGGCGAGCCACCTATCTGTGCTCCATCTTTCTGGAGGGAGACCGGGGCGCCGTTTGCTTCGCGGATCTTTCTACCGGCGAGGCCTGCGTCACCTCCTTTTCAAGGGACGGCGCGGCCCACCTCCTGAACGAGCTGGGTCGCTTCGTCCCCGCCGAGGCGGTTTTAAACGGCGAGGCGGCGGAAAGCAAAGAAATCCAGCGGTACTTTTTGCAAAACCCGGCCTGCGTCCAGGTTACGGCGGGGGATCGCTTCTCCTACGACCACGCGGACCGGCGGGTAACGGGCCAGTTCGGGACGGATACGCTGGCCCGGCTGGAGGCGGAGCAGGGCGCGGACGCCGTTTTTGCCGTGGGGGGCTTGCTGTCCTACCTGGAGGACACCCAAAAAACCGACCTTTCTCACCTAAACAGCCTGGATTGCTACGGCACGGGGCAGTATATGGAGCTGGACTTGCAAACCCGCCGGAACCTGGAGCTGACGGAGGCCCTCCGGAGCGGGGAAAAGCGAGGCAGCCTGCTCTGGGTGCTGGACAAGACAAAAACCTCTATGGGCGCAAGGCTCCTCAGGGCCTGGATCTCCCGGCCCTTATTATCCCCCGCGCCCATCAAGCGGCGGCTGGACGCCGTGTCCGCCCTCTATCACGACACCGTGGGCCGAAGCGAGCTGATGCTGGCCCTGAAGGAAATTGGCGATATGGAGCGGCTCATCGGCAAGGCCGTCTACGGCACGGCGAACGCCCGGGATCTTTCCGCCCTTTCCAAATCCATCGCCGCCCTGCCCGCCCTGCAGGCCAGGATCGCCCCGCTGAAGTCGGGCCGCCTGTCCGACCTAAACGGCTTTGACCTGCTTTCGGATATCCGAGCCCTCATTGACCGGGCCATTGTGGACGAGCCGCCCTTTTCCGTCCGGGAGGGGGGGATGATCCGCCCCGGCTATCATCAGGAGACGGACCGGCTGCGGGGGCTTTTGGACAACAGCGCGGGGGCCCTTTCCGACATTGAGGCCCGGGAACGTGCGCGAACCGGCAAAAAGCTGAAGGTGGGCTTTAACAAGGTTTTTGGCTATTACATCGAAATCCCCCGCTCCATGAGCGAGGACGTCCCGGGCGACTACGTACGGAAGCAAACCCTTTCCAATTGCGAGCGGTTCATCACCCAGGATCTGAAGACACTGGAATCCCAGCTCATTACGGCCAAGGACTCCCTGGAGGAGCTGGAATACCGGTTGTTCACCGAGCTGCGGGAGCGGGTGGCCAAATGCGTGGCCCGGGTACAGGCCGCGGCGGCGGCGGTTGCGGAGATCGACGTGCTCTGCGGCTTCGCAGAGACGGCGGTCAAAAACAACTACACCATGCCGGAGATCGACTATTCCGATACGATTGAAATTCGGGACGGGCGGCATCCGGTGGTGGAGCGCACGCAGAAGGACACCCTCTTCGTCCCCAACGACGCGTACCTGGACGGGGAGGCGTGCCGGGCCGCCGTCATCACCGGCCCCAACATGGCTGGAAAGTCTACATACATGCGACAAACGGCCCTGATCGTACTTATGGCCCAGATCGGCTCCTTTGTCCCCGCCAGAAGCGCCCGGATCGGCATTGTGGATCGGGTGTTCACCCGCATCGGCGCCTCCGACGACTTGTCAGGCGGGCGCTCCACCTTTATGGTGGAAATGACCGAGGTGGCGGAGATCCTGAAAAACGCCACAAGGCGCAGTCTGATTTTGCTGGACGAGATCGGCCGGGGCACCTCCACATACGACGGCATGAGCATCGCCCGTGCCGTTCTGGAGCATTGCGCGGACGTCAAGGCAGTGGGGGCCAAGACCCTGTTCGCCACCCATTACCACGAGCTGACCGCTCTGGAGGGAGCCGTTACAGGGGTCCGAAACCTCCACATCGCCGCCAAAAAGCGGAAGGATGATATCATCTTCCTGCGGAAAATCGTCCCCGGCGGCACGGATGACAGCTATGGCATTGAGGTGGCAAATCTGGCCGGCGTCCCCCCGTCCGTCATACGCCGGGCACGGGCGGTCCTGTCCGACATAGAAGCGGGCGGCCGGCGCCCGTCCCCGGCGGCGCGGCCGGAGGCGCCCGGTGCGGCGCAGCTCTCCCTTTCGGAGCTGCGGGGCGGCGAGCTTACGGAAACGCTCCGCAAAACGGACATCAATACCCTGACCCCGCTGGAGGCCATGAGCCTGCTGTTTGAAATGAAAAAGAATTTGGAGTAACCATAACGTGAACGGAATTGATTTCCCCATTAGGCTCAAAAAGCGGGAGCTGATCCTGGGCCTGATCTATATCCCGGCGCACATGCTGCTGCTGCCGCTGCTTTTGACAGGCCTGCAGCTCATATTATCCGGCCACGGCCTTTCGGTCAGCGGCGTGACGTATAATGCGGTTTACTTTTTCATTGGCTTTTTCGCCATGTTCCTGATCCTGCGGTCGTTTCTGAAGGACAGCTTCGCCCGCTTCCTTGCGCTGGGGCTTGCCAATCTGCGGGAGCTTTTGCTAAACCTTCTGCTCTATTACGCCCTGGCCTATGCAGTTTCCATATTGGCCACCGTTCTGTTTGGCGAGCTGGAATCCCCCAATAACGACATGGTCCTTGAGCTGGTCGCCCTGGATCTGAACGCGGCGGTCGCCTTGTCTGTCCTGCTCGCCCCCTTCGTGGAGGAATGCCTGTTCCGCGGCGTCCTGTTTACCTGGCTCGCCGGAAAATCCAGAACCCTGGGCTATGTATTCAGCGCGTTCGCCTTCGCCTTTTTGCACGTTTTTCAATACCTGCTGATTGATTTCGACCCGCGGCTGCTTCTGACCATGCTTTCTTATTTTCCCGCCGGCATCGTCCTGTGCCGGATCTATGAGCGGACCGGCACGCTTTGGAGCTCCATATGCCTGCACACGCTCATCAACGCGCTGACCCTATACGCGGTGAGCCTGCTTTGAACCGCGCGCCCCGCCTACTTTCATCCACGCGGCCGGAGCGGGGCGGCAAATCCGATTTGACAAATGGCTGTGCATTAAATATAATGGAAACAGTTTTTGTCATTACGCTCCGTCATGCCGGGGCGATGGGAGGGAATGAATCCATGAACCGATATATCTCGCTTGTGCTGGCCCTTTGCCTTTTGACCGTTATACTCTGCGGCTGCGGCACGTCCCCGTCCGCCGACGTATCTTCTCAGGCCGGCGAAATTACCGTTGTGTTCATTCCAAAGCTCACGGGCAACGCTTTTTTTGAGGCCGCCAACGACGGCGCCCAGACCTACGCCGCCGAGCACGGCTTTTCCGTTAATTACGTCGGCAGTCCGGAAGCCAGTGCCGACGCGCAGATCGCCATCGTCCGCAACGCCATTGAGGATCACGCCGACGCTATCTGCATTTCCTCCGTGGACGCCACGGCGCTGGACGATGTGCTGAAGGAAGCCATGGCCGCCGGGATCCAGGTCACCACCTGGGACGCGGACGTTTCCGGTGACGCCCGCACCGTAATGGTCTCCCAAGGCACCCCCGACCAACTGGGTCAGATGCTTGTGGAAATGGGCGCGAAAAGCCTGAGTGAGCGCGGGCTGGATCCCGCCGAAGACGCGATCCAATACGCGTGGCATTACTCTCAATCCTCCGTCACCGACCAGAATTCCTGGCAGGCGGCGGGCGAAAAGTATATCAGCGCCACATATCCAAATTGGGAAAACGTGGCGCCGGATAATTATTACAGCGAGCAAAACGCCGAAAAGGCCGTGCAGGTCGGCGAGACGATTTTGACCGAGCACCCAAATATCGACCTGATCATCTGCAACGATTCCACCGCCCTTCCGGGCCAGGCCCAAGCGGCCCAAAACCTGAGCCTGACCGCCAAGGACGTAACCATTACCGGCTTCGCCTCCCCCAACGCCGTCCGGGACTACTGCAAGGCGGGCATCGTTACCCGCTGGGGCCTGTGGGACTGCCAGATCCAGGGTGCTTTGGGCTGCTATCTGGCCTATTACCTGGCCTCCGGCAACACGCTGAACGTGGGCGACAGGCTCAGCGTACCGGAGCTTGGTGTTTTGGAGGTTATGCCCAACACCGTTTTAGATCCGCAGGCGTATACCGCCGAGGATTCCGGCGTGATCCTGTTGCCGGAACGAGCGGAATTCACCATAAAGAACGTGGATCAGTATAATTTTTAAAAGTCCAGCGATCCAAAATCAGGAGGGCTGTTATGAAAACGCGAAGGCTTCTTGCCCTGATTCTGTTCCTTTCCGCCGTCTCCCTGCTGTCCGCCTGCTCCGGGCGCAGCGACGATATCATGCAGGACGGCTACTACACCGCCGTGATGTCCGAGTATGACGACAACGGCTGGAAAGAGTTTCTAACGATCTATGTCAGCGACAACAAGATTGTGACCGTGGATTACAACGCGCGAAACTCCAGCGGCTTCATCAAGTCCTGGGACATGGATTATATGCGTACAATGAACGCGGCAGTGGGGACCTATCCAAACGAATATGTCCGAACCTACCGGGTTTCTCTGCTGAACTGGCAGAATCCCGACGACGTAGACGCCGTAACGGGCGCCACCCATTCGCATATCACGTTCCAACTCCTTGCAGAAGCGGCTATTGCCCAATCAAAGGCGGGCGACAAACAGGTGGCGCTTGTGGAAAATCCTGCCATTGAAAATGAAGGGTAGAACCATGGGAAAAAGAAGGGGCATCACTGTCAAAATTTTGTTCACGGCGCTGTTATCTATCGTAATCGTCGCGGTCAGCATCATGTCCGTTATGACCTATTTCATGAGCGTCCTTACGAACCGGGTCATGCTGGAAGTTTTGCAGCCGCTGGCAAAAACGGCGGCGCAAACCATTGAAGAGAACATGCATATGCTGGCGGACCGCTTCTTTATTATCCGGGACGACAGCACAATTGCCTCTCCGAACTCAACAACCGAGGAAAAGCAGGCGGTTCTGGATTCGATTCAGTCTGGCATTGAGTTTGTGTGGCTCGGGCTGTATCAAACAAACGGGACCCTGCTGACCGGAAGCGATGGCTGCCCCCGCAGCATTTCGGGCCGGACGCTTTTCACCCTCATCCAGGCCACGGAGAATCTGGCCATTGAAGACACGTCGGTGGGCAGCAGCGGCCTGGAGATCGCCATGGGCATCCCCATTCTGACCATCGACGGCGGCGCAACGAGCATCGACTATTATCTGGTTGGCAGCTACAAATACGACGTGCTTAGCGACGTGCTGGGGAATATCAATATCGGAACCAGCGGCATGGCGTACATTATTGACGAAGCCGGCACGCTTATCGCTCACAACGACCTTGGCAAGGTTTACAGCGGCGCGTCCATCACCACCTCCCTGGGGGAGAACGACGAGGCCCTGTCTCTGATTTCCCTGATGCAAAGCAGGCAGACGGGCTCCGCCGTCCTGAACGGGGCCGGCGATAGGATCTTTGTCAGCTACGCACCGATCCGGGGCACGCTCTGGTCCTTGGGCATACAAGCCCCCCGCAGTGAGTTTATTGGCCCGCTCCAGCAGGCGATTTACGCCAGCCTCGTCATTATGATTGTGGCGCTGGCCGCGGCGGCGCTGCTCTTCGGCCTTTTGCTCAGGCGGATTCTGACCGCCCCCTTGCACGCCATCGCGAACAAGGCGGGGATGCTGGCGGCCGGGCAACTGGAAAACCAGCTGCCGCAGTCTCTTGCGGACCGTGGCGACGAAATCGGGCAGCTTGCCACGGCGTTCCGTACCATGTCGAACGCTATCCGAGCCGTAATCAGCGATATCGGTGCGCTGACCCTGACGACTCGGGCCGGCGCCCTAGGCACCCGAGCGGATGCCGCCCGCCATCAGGGAGACTATCACCTCATCATAGACGGCATCAACGCCACGCTGGACATCGTCTGCTCCCACCTGAACGCCATGCCCGGTTCATTGGCCCTGTTCAATGAAGCCCAGCAGCCAATTTTCCTGAACGAAGCCATGGGCGACATCCTGCGGCGGCATGACGCGCCGACGGACGGCGGGCGCCTGCTGTCCTTCCTGATCACCTCCGGAACCTCCGAAACGATGCCGCCGGAAGCGCTGCAGATTCTCGGCCCGGAGGGCAAAAACGGCGACACCTTCGATATAGATACGACCCTGTTCGACGCGGACGGAAACGAATTTAATTATATATCGGCGCTAAAGCGGGTCAGCAGCAATTCCAGCGTATCCGCCGACGAGGATCGCAGCGTCACTTGCTTCATGCTGATCATGCGGGATGTAACCCAGACTACAAGGGCAAAAAAAGAGGCGGAAGCGGCCAGCCACGCAAAAAGTGACTTTCTGTCCAACATGAGCCACGAGATGCGCACCCCCATGAACGCGATTATCGGTATGACCGCCATCGCCAAGGGCGCCGCCGACCCGGAGCGTAAGGATTACTGCCTGGGTAAAATCGAAGACGCCTCCGTACACCTTCTGGGAGTCATCAATGATATTCTGGACATGTCCAAGATTGAGGCAAACAAGCTTGAACTGTCCTATACCGATTTCAGCTTCGAAAAGATGCTCAAAAACGTGGTCAACGTCATCAATTTCCGAGTGGACGAAAAAAAGCAGATCTTTACCGTATATATCGACAACCGAATTCCCAAGCGGCTGATCGGCGACGACCAGCGGCTTGCCCAGGTAATCACAAACCTGCTTTCCAATGCGGTGAAGTTTACACCGGACAGTGGTGCCATCCGTCTGGAGGCCTACTATATCGGGGAAGAAGACGGCGTCTTTTCCATCCAGATCGAAGTGACCGACTCCGGCATTGGAATCAGCCCCGAGCAGCAAGACAAGCTGTTTACCTCCTTCCAGCAGGCAGAAAACAGCACGTCTCGGAAATTCGGCGGAACCGGCCTTGGCCTTGCCATCTCCAAGCGGATCGTGGAAATGATGGGCGGGCGGATCTGGATTGAATCCGAACTGGGCAAGGGCTCCAAATTTGCCTTCATCATAAAGGCGGAGCAGGGCACGGAGGAACCCAGTCCGCTGCGGCCAGGCGTAAATTGGAGCAATCTCCGGATTCTTGTTGTGGATGACGCGCAGGACGCCCGGGACTATTTTTCAGAAATTCTGCAGCAGCTGAACATTTCCGCCGACATCGCCGACGGCGGCGAAGATGCCCTGGCCATGATCGCCAAAAACGGTCCCTATGACATTTATTTTGTAGACTGGAACATGCCCTGCATGGACGGCATTGAGCTTACCCGCCGCATTAAGGAGGCGGGTGCGGAAAAATCCGTTGTCACAATGATTTCCGCCACGGAATGGGCGCTGATCGAAGAAAGCGCGAAAAGCGCCGGGGTAGATAAATTCCTGGCCAAGCCGCTGTTCCCTTCCTCCATCGCGGATTGCATCAGCGAATGCTTCAGTACGCCGGAGCAGCTGATGCCTGAACAGCCCCTGGAAAGCGGAGGCCAGTTTTCCGGCTTTCACATCCTGCTTGCGGAGGACATTGAAATCAACCGGGAGATCGTGCAGGTCCTGCTGGAGCCAACCCTCGTCACCATTGATTTCGCGGAAAACGGCGTGGAGGCGGTAGCGCTGTTCCAGGCCGCCCCCGACCGATATAGCATGATTTTCATGGATGTGCAGATGCCCGAGATGGACGGGTATGAAGCGACCCGCCAGATCCGCGCCCTGGAAAGCCCCAATGCGAATAGGGTTCCTATCGTAGCTATGACAGCCAACGTATTCCGGGAGGATATCGAAAAGTGCCTCGCCGCCGGGATGGACGATCATGTAGGCAAGCCACTGGATTTTGAAGCGGTCATGGCAAAGCTGTACAAGTATTTAAAAAATATAGAGTGAACGGCCTAAAGCAGAAAACGATTAAACAACAAAAGGGGTTTGCATAAAATGCAAACCCCTTTTGTTCACTGTGAATGTCGATTCCATTACTTTTTTACGCCTGTCTTCTCCTGCTTTTCCGGATCGGTCACAACCTCCCGGAGGGAGGCGGCCAGCCCCGCCAGTCCCTGAATTTCGGAGGGGATAATGATCTTGGTGGCCCGGCCGTTTGCCGCCACCTGGAACGCCTCCAGCGACCGGATCTTGATCACCGCCTCCGAGGGTTCGGACTCATTTATGCGCCGGATGCCTTCCGCCGTGGCCTCCTGAACCTTCAGGATGGCCTCCGCCTCGCCTTCCGCCTCCAGGATTGCCGATTGCTTTTTCGCGTCGGCCCGGAGGATGGCGGATTCCTTCTCGCCCTCCGCGATAAGGATGGCGGACTTCTTCTCACCCTCCGCCCGGAGGATGGCCTCCCGGCGTTCCCGTTCAGCCTTCATCTGCTTTTCCATGGCGTCCTGAATCTCCCGGGGCGGGATGATATTTTTCAGCTCCACCCGGTTGACCTTGATGCCCCAGGGATCAGTTGCGATATCCAATATCGACCGCATCTGGGCGTTGATGTGATCCCGTGAGGTCAGTGTCTGATCCAGCTCCAGATCACCGATGATATTTCGCAGCGTGGTGGCGGTGAGGTTTTCGATGGCGGTCATGGGATACTCCACACCGTAAGTATACAGCTTCGGGTCCGTGATCTCAAAATACAAAACCGTGTCGATCTGCATGGTCACGTTATCCTTCGTGATAACGGGCTGGGGCGGAAAATCCACCACCTGCTCCTTCAGGGAGACCACCTTGGCCACCCGCTCGATGAAGGGAACCTTAAAGTGGATGCCAACCGTCCAGGTCGTGCTGTAAGCGCCGAGACGCTCAACAACAAAGGCCCTGGCCTGCTGCACCACGCGCACGTTTTTGGCCGCGATCAGGACCACAAGCAGCGCCAAAATACCTACTACAACATAACCCGTCATTTCTTACTCCTCCTTTTCAATATGCTCCTCATTGGAACTATGACTCATACTGTTCGCCACCGTCTCCTCCGGCTCCACGATCAGCTTCACGCCCTCGATCCGGATCGGCCGCACAAGGGCACCCGTTGCCAGCTTCTCCCCCGATGCGCTGCGCGCCGTCCACAGCTTCCCGTCGATGAGCACGGTTCCCTTGCCCATCAGATTATCCACCGGCTCCTGAATAAGTCCGGTCAGTTCCAGCATTCTGTCGGCGTTTGTCGCTTTCTTTTTCGCGTTCAGATGCTTTTTTGCCAAGGGCCGGGTAAAATAGAGCGTAACACCGGATATCAGCAGGAACCAGACGATCTGAAGCCAAATAATCTCCGGCGCCACCGCCGCACTGATCAGCGCCCCCAACGCGCCCAACGCAAACCACACGGACGTCAGGGAAACCGTAGCCGCTTCCACTACAAGAAACACAAGCAAAAGCACCAGCCACACAATCATCATATTTACATGCATTCCGCAGCCCTCCTTTCTCCTTCATTTTTTCGCACGCCGTATGTTTATTGTATCATAATTCTTGCGAAATAAGTAGCATAAAATTGCGGCATATTTGTTAAAAATAATCTTGCTTTTTTGGTTTGTTTCGTGTAAAATAAATGTGAACGAATTGTGAATTGTGGAAGTTTTCTTAAAGAAAGGGTGCGTAACTATGGAAAAATTCTTTCGGATCCGGGAAAAGGGTTCCACCATCAGTACGGAGCTTGTCGGCGGGCTCACAACGTTTTTCGCGATGGCGTACATCATCTTCGTCAATCCCACTTACCTTTCGGCCACGGGCATGTCCTTCAGCTCTGTGATGGTGGCCACCTGCCTGGCATCGGCCCTCGGCTGCTTCCTGACGGCGTTTATGTCCAACACGCCGTTCGCCCAGGCTCCCGGCATGGGGCTGAACGCCTTTTTCGCCTTTACCGTCGCCACAGCCGGTATGGGCTTCGGCATGGGCTACACCTGGCAGCAGGGGCTGAGCATCGTCCTGATTTCCGGGATTTTATTCCTGATCATCGCCGTTTCCCCGCTCCGGGGGAAGATTATCGCCTCCATTCCCGCCGGCTTAAAGGCTGCAATTGGCGCGGGCATTGGTCTGTTCATCACCATCATCGGCCTGATCAACTCCGGCAGCGGGATCATCAAGTTGGACCAAGCCAACAACATCACGGGGCTCAATTTCGTCATTGACGGCGCGCTGAACCGCCCCGCTATGCTTACCATCATCGGCCTGCTGCTGATCGGGATCCTGCTGGCCTGGAAGGTCAAGGGCGCGATTTTCATCGGAATTGTGGTTACCACGATCATTGGGATTCCCATGGGCGTCACCCAGCTTCCAGCGTCGATCACCATGAGTTCCATTACCCTGTCGGACACGCTTTTCAAATTCGACTTCGGCGGGCTGCTGGACAACGGCTTTTTGCCCCTTCTGACCGCGATTATCAGCTTCTGCATTGTGGACATGTTCGATACGATGGGCACGCTTATCGGCACCGCCGGCAACGCCGGTATGCTGGACAAGGATGGCAACCTGCCACAGGGCGACAGGGCCATCATCGCCGATGCCATCGCCACCTGCACCGGCGCGTGCCTTGGCACCTCCACCGTCACCACCTATGTGGAATCCTCCGCGGGGATTTCCGTGGGGGCCCGCACCGGCCTTTCCTCCTGCGTGATAGGCGTTTTGTTCCTGCTGGCGATTTTCCTGGCGCCAGTGGCCGGGATTATCCCCGGCGCGGCGACGGCCCCGGCTCTGATCATTGTCGGTGTGCTCATGATGCAGAGCGTCCTGAAAATCAAGTGGAGCGACATTGAGGATGCAATCCCCTGCTTCCTCACCATTGTAATGATGCCCTTCGCCTACAGCATCTCCGACGGTATCGGCTTCGGCTTCATTTCCTACTCCATTATAAAGCTGTTCCGGGGTAAGGGCAAGCAAGTTCCGGTTCTGGTCTATGTGATCTCCATCCTGTTCATCCTGATGTATATTTTGAAAAGCCTCTAAATACCGCAAATAATAAACCGGGGGAACGATTTCTGTGCCGACATCCGGCATGCAGGAACCGTTCCCCCGGTTTATTGCTCATTTTTTGTCTTGTTTTCCGCAAGATTATGATGTAAAATGATATCGCTAATCTTACTGAAACGAGGAGTTAAATGTCATGAATGAAAACAATACGACCCAGATCGAGCGCGTTGAAAGCGTTGAGCCTCCGGCCGAAAGCGGCGCGCCCCAGACGATGGCGGAGGAATATAACCCGGAAGGGGCAACTCGACAGAAATGGGCCGATTTCGTCGGGCGGCCGTTGGTGGATTTTTTCATCGAGCATCGGTTGGAAAAAATGTCCGTGGAAGACGGGAAGGGGAACAAGGCGAAGCTTAGCCGGACGAAGGATGACGAGATTAAGGTAGAGAGCTCCTCTACGATGATTCTGTAGGGAAGCCACCAAGGCTGCGGCTGTTTTGCTTCATTATGCGGCTAATTCTTACGGTTTTATAGACCTGTCCGAGAACCTGCCGCTTAAAGACTTGACCACTTCCTTTTCAAGCGGTGATGCTATTGTTTCACATACGGGGCTTTTCGCCTTTAGAGCACCCCTAAAAACGCACTGCCCGCCATATTGACGAAGCTATTTCCGTCAATATGCCAGACAGTGCGTTTTCAGGGGTGCCCTTTATGTTTTTATTATGCCGTTTGGGGCGCGGCGTTGTCAGCCGCGTTTTTTGAAAAATCAAGCCTATGACTTGAAAAGCGGCGGGAAACACGATAAGATAGTAGCGGTGCAATAAACGAGGAGAAGGGTTGAAAAGGCGCATGCTGAAAGCAGGTTTATGGGAGATACGGGAATACGAGGCGCTGCTGGAACTGCTGCGGGCGCACAAGACGCCGGTTTTGCTGAACGGGCTGGCGCCGGTTCACGCGGCCCATGTGGTCAGTGTGCTCCGTGCGCGGATGAACAGGCCGGTGGTGCTTATCTGCAGTGACGAGACTGCCGCGGATCTGCTGCTCCGGGATATCGGGTCACTGACCGGTGAGCCCTGCGGGAAGCTTGTGCCCCGGGAATTCACCTTTTTCAGCGTGGAAGGGGTATCCCGGCAGTTGGAGCATCAGCGGCTTTTAACACTGCACCGGATGGCGGCGGGGGCTGTCCCGGTTGTAGCGGCTACCGTAGCCGGCTTGATGCAGCGCTGCATCCCGAAGGACGTGCTGTCGGCGGCGTCCCGGACGCTGCGGGCCGGGGAAACGGTGCGTCCGGAGGATTTGTGCGCCGCGTTGGTTCGGGGGGGCTATACCCGGTCGGAGCTGGTGGAGGGACCGGGGCAGTTCAGCGTTCGGGGCGGTATTTTGGATTTTTATTCTCCTGCCCATGACCGACCCGTTCGGTGTGAATTCTGGGGCGACGAAATCGACGGTCTGGCCTTTTTCGATCCACTCAGCCAGCGGCGGCTGGATCCGGTTGCGCAGGCCGTTCTGTTGCCTGCGGCGGAGGCACTGGTTTCTCTGTGCCGCGGCGGAGAGACGGCGTTTTGCGAAAGGCTGGAGGCGCTGGATAAACGGGCCGGTCGGCGGAAGCAGCCCCATCCGAAGCTGCGGGAAACGCTTCAAGCGGATTTGTCCCGCGTCCGGGAGGGTCGCTCTTTTTCGGTGGCGGACAGGTATATGGATTTGCTCTATGATGCCTGCGATACGGCGGTTTCCTATATCGACCCGTCCGCCGTTGTGGTATTGTACGAGCCGGCACGACTGGCGGAGCGGGGAAAGGCCTATGCCTGGCAGCTGCGGGAGGATGTAAAGGTGGGCCTGGAGTCCGGCTCGATGGACGGCTCCGCCGCCCTGTACTATCAGGAATGGCCGGTAATACTGGAGCAGCTGGCCCTGCTGCCGATAGTTATGCTGGAGCAGTTTGCCTCTGCGGCCCGGGTACCGGCGCCGGAGGCACTGTTGTCTGTAACCGCGAAGCGCCTGCCGTCGTACGGGGGAAGTGTGGATACGGCGATTGAGGACGCCGGGCATTATATAAAAAGCGGATACCGAACGGTCGTGCTTTGCGCCGACGAACGCCGCGGGAAGCTTTTGCAGGAGCGGCTGCTGGCGGCGGGCTTGCAGGCCGCGCTGGAGTACACGTTGAAGCGGCTGCCCGCGCCGGGACATTGCAGCGTCACGCTGGGCAGCTTGTCCGCCGGGCTGGAATATCCGGGAGACAAGCTGGCGGTTATAACGGAAGGGCAGATTATGAAGTCCGGTAACACTGCCCCGGGACGCGGGCGAAAGGGGAAGCGGAAGGGGGCGCGGATTTCCGGCTGTGCGGATCTTTCCCCGGGGGATCTTGTGGTGCACGAGCATCACGGAATCGGCCGGTTTGTCGGGATTTTCCCCATGCTGATCGACGGCGCAAAGAAGGACTATATCAAGCTCGCCTATCACGGCACGGACAGCCTGTATGTACCTGCCACACAGCTGGATCTGGTTTCCAAATACATCGGCGGCGGCGAGGACCGGCCGGTGAAGCTGAGTAAAATGGGCGGCACGGACTGGCACAAAACCAAGTCCAGGGCCAAAAGCGCTGCGAAGGATCTGGCCAAGGGTCTTCTGGAGCTGTACGCCCAGCGGCAGAAGTTGGTCGGCTTTGCCTTTTCTCCGGATTCCGAATGGCAGGCGGAGTTCGAGGCGTCCTTTGAATATGCGGAGACGGAGGATCAGCTGACATGCATCCGCGAGATCAAGGCGGATATGGAAAATTGCATACCGATGGACCGGATTCTGTGCGGGGACGTGGGGTACGGAAAGACGGAGGTGGCGCTGCGGGCGGTCATGAAATGCGTTCTGGACGGCAAGCAGGCGGCGATTCTTGTTCCCACTACGGTTCTGGCCCAGCAGCATTACAGCACCATGCTGAAGCGCTTCGAGGGCTATCCGGTGCGGATTGAACTCATCAGCCGCTTTCAGTCCCCCGCGCAGGTAAAACGGCTGCTCCGGGAAATGCAGTCGGGTGTGGTGGATATTGTCGTCGGCACCCATAAGCTGCTGCAAAAGAACATCGCGTTCAAGGATTTGGGCCTGTTGATTGTGGACGAGGAACAGCGGTTCGGCGTTGGGCAAAAGGAACGCCTTAAGGAGCGGTTCCGGGCGGTGGACGTGCTCACCCTGTCCGCCACGCCGATCCCCCGGACGCTGAATATGGCCATGTCCGGTATCCGGGATATGTCAACCATCGAGGAGCCGCCCCAAAACCGGCAGCCGGTGCAGACCTACGTGATGGAGCACGACTGGGCGCTTGTGTCCGGCGCGATCCGGCGGGAGCTGGACAGGGGCGGGCAGGTTTATTATCTCCATAACCGGGTGGAAACCATCGAGCGGACGGCTGCCAAGCTCAAAGGTCTGCTGGATGGGGCGCGGGTAGGCGTCGCCCACGGGCAGATGGACGAGGCGGGCCTGAAAAAGGTGATGGAGCGCATGATTGCCGGAGAGATTCAAATTCTGGTATGCACAACGATTATTGAGACCGGGATTGACATGCCAAATGTGAATACACTGGTCATTGAAGATGCCGATCGGTTTGGCCTGGCCCAGCTCCACCAGATTCGGGGCCGGGTGGGCCGCTCCCCCCGGCGGGCGTTTGCGTACCTAACCTATAGGCAGGGAAAAATCCTGACGGAGATCTCCGCCAAGCGGCTGTCCGCCATACGTGAATTTGCCGAGTTTAATTCCGGCTTCAAAATCGCCCTGCGGGACTTGGAGATCCGGGGCGCAGGGAACCTTTTGGGGCCGGAGCAGTCGGGACACATGATCTCCGTGGGCTACGATATGTACCTGAAGCTTCTGGACGAGGCCGTGGCCGAGGAAAAGGGTGAGCCTGCCCGTGCCCGGGCGAATTGCAGCGCGGAGCTTGCAATCACCGCCAATATCCCGGAGGACTATATTTCGTCCGAGGCCCAGCGGATGGACTTCTACCGGCGGATCGCGGCGGTTCAAACCCAGGAAGACGCGCTGGAACTGACCGACGAACTAATCGACCGGTACGGGGAGCCGCCGGAAGGCGTCCGGGCTCTGGTGTCCGTGGCCCTGCTCCGGGCCGCCGCCGCCCGGGCCGGGATCACAGAAATCACTCAAAAGGCCGAATGGCTGCACTTTACCTTCCCCAATTTTGAAATGGAGCAAATTTCAAAAGTTTACGGCTTACCGGACTTTAAGGGCCGCATCCGGATACTGGCCGGAGATAAGCCCGTTATCCGGCTGAGGCTGCAAGCCGGGAAGCGAGTGACCGACGAGGCGGCGGCCTTCATTCAATGCTATATGGATCAGGAAGCCCTTGCGGAGTGAGGGACAATCTGATAGAATACTCCTAACAAATGAGATGGAGGACTTTTTTTCATGACATTTAGAAGCAAGGCTGGGCTGTGTGTCCTGCTTTCCATAAGCCTGCCGATTTTAACGGCCTGCGGCGGCGGCTCGGCAGGGCAAGAAACGGAAGCGCCGACAGAGGCCGTTTCCGAGGCAGTGACAGCCGCAATAGCGGAAGTCACCTCGGACGTGGCGGACGCATCGGCGGATTACGACTACGCCGCGTCTTCCGCGTATTTTCCCGCAGATACCCTGATCCTAACTGCGGGCGGGCTGCCGGTTTACTGGGATGAGTTCTACTACTGGATGATGACGGCACTGGGAAATGTCCTGGACTATTCCGGCGTGTCTGTCATTGAGGACTGGGACGCGGTGTTTTCCATTTCCACCTTCATGTATGGAGAGGCGCTTACCTATGCGGAATTTTTGATCCGCTACGCCGCCGACGCCGTCATCATGTACCGAACCATTGAGAATGGTTTTGAAGCGGCGGGCCTGACGCTGGAGGAAGAAGACAAATTTTCCCAAGAGGAATTCATGGCGTATTACGGGATCGCGACAGAGGCGGAGTATGAGGCGTATTTGGCGGAGCAGAATCTGACGCCGGAACTGCTAGACTATATTGAAACGGTTTCCTCAAAATATTACGCCCTGCTGGAATCAATGTACGGCGAATCGGGGGAAACGCTTTCCGACGAGGAGGCGCTGGCCTACGCAAACGCGCAGGGCTATATTCAGGCGAAGCACATTTTGATCTCCACTGTGGATGAAAATGGAGACGCCTACCCCGATGAGGAGCTTGCCGTCCGGCGCGCCACGGCGGAGGAACTCATCCAAAAGCTGGCCGAATACACGGGGACGGATCCGGAGGGCTATTTTGACGAGCTGATCGCCGAATATAGCGAGGATCCAGGCCAGGGCGAGGCTGGCTATTTGTTCGGATCAGGCGTAATGATGGCGTCCTTCGAAGCGGCGGCCGGGGGCCTTTCCCCCGGAGAATACAGCGGGATTGTGGAGACCAGCTACGGATACCACATCATCCTGCGGACGGAAACGGATCTGGACCGGACGCCCCTGAATGAATCAAGCACCCTGCGCTACGTTGCGGCCTATACCCGGTTTGACAGCATCATTGGCGACTGGCAGGCGGAGCTTGAAACGGAGTACGAGCCGGCCTACGAACAGTTGGCGCCGGCGGAGATTTTTACCGTGGATTAGAAGAAACCATGTTCGGTGATCTTAACGTGGCCCTGGATACGGCGTCTGGAAAAGCTTCCGATAGGGGACGGAATTGGACGCTCAGGATTATAACCGGAGTCAGAAAAAGCAAACAGGGGCTGACGCACAATGGAAATTGTGCGTCAGCCCCTGCGGTATAGTAGCGGCAGCCGGTTTCCTCGTCCACATGCTCAGGCGCAAGCAGCCCAACCTCATCATAGTACCGCAGGGCTTTGATGGTGGTCTTGCCGATTTTGGAAAACATCCCGATGCGGTACCAAATAATCACTTTCCCTTCCTTCGTGTTTTCAGTCTGCATTCTGCCCCTACAGGAGAGTCAATCGCTTTTTTATTATATCATAGAATTTTCAGATGGAGGCGATGAAACGCCGGAGGAAAGCAAGCGCAAGCTTGCCTCTGATGTTAACAAACTGCCTGCCGTTGCTTCTGCTATTAATTCTGCGGCAATGGCAGGCAGGCTTTTAGGCATTGCTCACAGCCCGATCGTCACTGCACCTCTATGCCGCCAATAAAAACGGCGCCGCTAACAGTCTGGTCAAAAATCAGCTCCACTGATTCGATTTCCCCAAGATTTACGCCCTCAAAGAGTGCCAAAGGTATGCTTAGCATACCGAGCGGTGTGCGTGGGTCCCAAAACTCAATTATAAAATCCGGATCTTCTATTCTTACAAGCTCGCCCGGGTAACACGACAAGGCATTCTGTCTCGCCGCAGTGATTACCGACGCGGTATTGCCATTTGTATCCCGGAGCATAATTGTAAACCGCAGGGCCTCGTCGGCCTGATTCAGCGCCGACGAGGAATCGGGCACGATTTGAATGCTCAAGGCACTTTTTCGGCTGAAATCGGCATCTAGCGGGACGATTTTTACAGCGGAATCCTTGCTTTCCCATTCGATACCGATTAAATTCCGGTTGAGCTCTATTTGATTTGAGTTTTCATCGAGCAAGCTTATGGTGACCGTATCGATTAAAATATCATCTTCCATAAAAAACCACGAATCTACTACGTGCTTTATCACGGCCGTTTCACTTGAAAAAGCATCCGAAGTGCCGGCGTCTATCAGACTGGCCGCGCTGTTCAGATGAACCTGCCGGCTGACGTCCAGCCCGTACATTTTATTGGGCTGCGGCTGCGACAGCTGATAAAACCTGTCTTCAATGCCGAAGGACGCGTCAAAAAAATCAACGGCATAATTGGCCAAAAACGCCTCCTGCTCCTCACGCGACAGCGGCGGATGCCCATTTTCCACCTCGTATGATATGGAATCGTCTTTTTCTATATTCCGGTTAAAAAAGTTATGGTTGGCACCCATCAGGAAGGTGACAGAGTAATCGCCGCTATTGTTGTCCGTGAGATAGTCATACAGCGCGATGCCGTCAAAACTTATAACGTCGCCGTCATATTGCGGAACGATGAACGTGGCCGACACGTCGGGGAATTCGCTGGAGACATTCCAAGCCGGGGCGATGGACAGCAGCGTTTCAATGCTTATGCCCTTCCCGCGCTGATCCTCCGCAATCTGAAAGATGGTTTCGCCGCCGCGGGAATGTCCGATAAGCGCGATTTTGTCTGTGTCGACTCTGCCGGTTAAATCTACGGGATAGAGCGCCTCGCCGCCATCGGCCGCAAGAATGCTCTTAATGTGTTCATCCGCGACGGCGACGCTTTTTTCAGCGTCGTCGCCTTCGCTGTACGTCCAGATATACGGCATGAGCATATCCATTGAGACCGCGATATACCCATTTTGCGCGAGCGCCGTAACAAGATAATCATAGCCGGTGTCAAAGCGTTTGGTTTCGTCAAGGTTTTCGTGGGAGCCATGGGTAATCAGCACAAGCGGGAAAGGACCGTCTCCAACCGGAACAGCCATAATCCCCCGGAGCCGATACGGCATTTCGCGGCCCGCCAGTGAGGTGTAGTTCCTGTCGCCAAGATCAAATTCCGAAAATTCGTATTCATAAGCGTTTTGCATACCCGATGCAATCTCAAAATCGTCCATCTCCACCGCTATGGTATTCTGCTGCTCGGGCGATGGGCGCGTACTGTTCGCCGACTCAGTATTTTCCGGCTGCTGCGCCGGTCCGCAAGCCGCAAATGACAGGCACAGCAGCATTGCAATAATCAGCGAAAAAAAGCGTTTCTTTTTCATAAATACCCCCTTGCCATCCGTTTAATTACGCTTTAAGGTTGCTAAGGCGCCGTACGCACAAGCGTTTAGTCAAAGTATGGAAGCAGGAAATTTTGGCAACAGATCCAGCAGATGAAGTGATGATTTCGCGGTAATTCCCAACATATGGGTTGCGCGCAGTCGGCTATACAACCCAGATTCGCCATAATGCGAAATCGGCACAACAAAAGAATTTGATTAATTTTATCACATCCGCCAATTAAAATCAATCAAATTATGGCACAATCCGACAAAATGTAAATCGCAAGTTTAAATACCCGCAAAAAAACACCAGTTATCTTAAGCCGCAATTTCGTTTGCAGATTTATAGCCGCAGATTTTAAGCCATCTTACCAAGGAAAAAATTTACAAAGTCTCCTCTCTTGACAGAACGATTTCAAGGAGACTTTGTTTTTCGCTGTGTATTCTAGTTCTAAACTTCCATTACTACACAATGTGCAACTAAAAATAAAACCGAAAACAGTGAGCCAACCTACATTAAGCGCCTCCTAATTGAGACAATAGGAGGCGCTTTGTTATTGGATTGCTGATACTTCGGGCCAAGTTGGCTCGAAGTCGGAAGGAGGGATTGTATCATCTCCACCGGGTCTGATTGAAAAATCAGACCCTTTTTTCATGCAAAAAATCAATAAGGCGGTAAAAACCGCATGGCAAAAAATGAGCCGAACAAGCCGGACGATATGAAAACCGTGCCGGCAAATGAAACGCAAGCGGAGGAAAAGGCCACTCACGGCAATAAGCCGTTGATGGGAAACTGTCACGTCCGGTTCTTAGAGGGGAAAGGGAGCGTAAGCTCCCCGACCTACTCGACTATTCGCCCCTTGTGGAAGCCCTGCACGGCCAGATAATCCGTATTTCACAGAACAGCACGGACTTTGTGAACCCTATGGACATCAACGTAAATTACAGCGAGGAGGATGTATATTGTAAAGGGTGCTTAAATCACCTACTAAAACATAAGACAAACGGCTCATCTGTAGCGATTTGGCGCGGTTTCGCTCGAAAGGGGGAATGTTTTATTGAACAGGCGGCATAATCCGCCCATAACAGCAATAAAAAAGCCGGGAGCGACGTCACACTCGGAAAGTCAGCCGCCGCTCCCAACAGCAACGCCCGAAAGCGGTGCAAGATAATTCTATCACACAACCGCCCCGACTTTCAAGGTGTTGCGAACAAATAACCGTGAAAGGACGGATTTACAATGACGGATTCAGAAGAGAAAATGTTGAGGACATTTATCTCACAGCGGCAGGAAATTGTGTTTAACCGGCTTAATGAAAATTTGCGCTATCAAGAGATTTGCGACAGGCAGAAAAGAACCGAAGCAGACGCTGACGAGATTCTTCACAGCTTGGAAAAGGATGAGCGTATACGGTTCGCCGCCATTACGAGGGCGAAACCGAAAAAACCGGCATAGAGCTTAACGAGGTATACATACAGGGCTTGCGCGACAGCGTGAGGATTCTGGCCTTGCTGGGCGTGTTCGGAACGGAAACAGACTTCTAACCCATACCGCAACGAAAAGGGCTGTCAGAAATGATGGCTCTTTTTTCTGTTGGTTAGAGCTGCCGTAACGTTTCGTGACGGTAGCATTCGGCTATTCAAGTGTCGAAATTTTTTTAGTACAATAACAGATTTCAACAAAATACGCCGGATATTTGCTGTAAAATAGAGCCTGTCCATCTTGTACTTTGAAAATTTCATATCGGTATACAGGGTACGTTACCCCAACATGCTGAGCGCAAGGACCGCCTCCATTGGAGCGCGCGAGCGCCCTCTCTCTACATGGGATTGGCAGACACAAACCTGTCGCTGTATGACGTATAATACCGCCGTTTCAAAGGCCTCCTATGATACCGTCTCCACAAGCATATTGATTATCCCGCGCTGACCTGTCGTTAGCTGCTCGAGGCAGAAATCAAATATTTTTGTGTCATAGTTTTTCTGCTTCAGTAAAATACTCGCTATGCCCTCAGAATACGCTCCATCGGTATTGAGTGCCGTCAGCATTACATACAGGTTGCGGTAGGCCTGATCATCGGGATATACATCGGACCACATCCGTGTCTCCTCCGGCCCATATACCTGCCCTTCGGTGAGGCAATAATCGTTCAGCATCTTCCAAAGAGCATTCCAGCCCTCCGCGCTCCACTCTGTATCAAATTCACGCCAATCTACAAGCGGCAGACTGCGCAAAACGCTTTCCGGCAAGACGCTTTCACTGTCGGAGATAAGCTCCTCCAAATATACGAAAGCGCCGCTTTCAGCACAGTTGAGATAGCCCCAGCCGCCATAGCCTCCGGTTCCGGCATCCGTGCAGCGCCAACGGCCGTCCCGTTGGTCGTTCTCAAGGACTATAAACCAGCCAAACTCCATCCATCCCTCATACTGTGGATGCTCGGCATCGTTAAGCGGGCCTGCCCACCCAACGAACCAGCGCTCAAATTCTTTCGCGTCACTGGCCTCGCAGACAAAGCGCATATTATAGACTATCGTTTTTGGATAATTGATTAAGGATTCCGCGTATATTTCCGATGTCAGGAGGGCGGCATTTGTGCTGTGCAGAGGGCTGTCCTCCGAGGTGTTTTCAACATACTGCTTAACAAATTCCTCGGCCCATGTGTAGCCAATTTCGTCATAATTGGAATAACCGTCGATTGGGATTGAAAAACCGACGAGAGAAACCTCGGATTCCCAGCGGGTAACGTCCGTATCGCTCCATTCCTCCGCATCGGAGACTAGTTCCAGACTGCCTTCAATCACCGCGCTGTTAAAATATCCCGACTCCTCAAGGAATGTAGTGGCGGCGGAATATATATCTGCATGGTCGCTCCGTTTTTCTTCGTCGTGTTCTGCCTGCACTACGGCATAATAATCAAGCGCAGGCATTCCGGCGTCTGGAAACCACAGATATCCGTTCCCATAACCGTCAGTCATTCGCTCCACACACCAGATACCATCCTCACCCTGCGTTGCGGGTTGCGAGAGCACGAGCGTAAATACCTCGTCCTTGCTTCCGTTTACCGAGTAATAGGGATAATAGTTCAGAAGTTGATGATTCCCGCCATAGGTATACTCAAGCCGCGCCTCGTCGTCGCTGTATGACGTCAGGTCGTTTCTCTCAACAAAATCGTACAGAATCGACACAGCCAAAACATTGAGTGCATCCCATTGGCTGCGCTCATCTTCGTCGAAATATTTGTCTCCAGTACGATAGTACCGCACATCTGTGGCGTGACTTTCGCCGTAATACCATTCGTCATTTTTTGCAAAAAAGTAAAGTCCGCTGCCATCGGCGCATAAATATTGCTCATACTGCACCCGGTCATAGCGGATGATGGAAAACAGCCAGCCCAAACCTGTGTCATCAATTCCGTCCGCAACAGCGGATTCCACGGACGCTTTTTCATAGACGGAGATGAGTGTCATATCATCCTCTAACTCATCCCAGATGTGTATAATTAGCTGATCTATATGCGCACTCGGGATTGCGACGCTGAGGCCATTGCAATCATAGAGCGTGACATCATCTGAATTTTTCTCTCCTGTGAATGTGCAACCCACAGCAATTGCCGCGATAAGAATGACCGCAACGAGCGTGTATATGGCCATCTTTGGCTTCTTGGCAATGAGCGTGATGCGCTCCTTAATACTGCCCCGGCTGCCAGTCATGGTGGTGGCCGTAAGCAGTAGCTCTGTGCGCTTTTGGCAAGTCATACCAATGAGTGTGCGGCCATAATCGGCGCGCTCGTTCTCTCCGATACGGCTAATTGTGCTTTCATCGCAGGCCAGCTCCGAATCTCTCCGGGAGAGGATTGCCGCCCGCCAAACGAGAGGGTTATACCAATGGATGGCGAGGCATACCCCGCGCAGGACAGACCAAACATGGTCACCGTGTCGGTAATGCATCGTCTCGTGCTCCAAAACATGGCGAAGGATGCGCTCACTTTCCGCCGCTTCCGGCGTCACATAGATTTTCGGATGAATAAGCCCATGTAAACAAGGGGTTTCTATGCCCGGCGCAATATATACAGACAGCGTACAGCCGGAAATATTGAGCGGTTGCCGGGCTCTTTTTAATCTGATTGAAAAACGCAGATTGGTAAAGACCAGACAGACTCCGACTGTGACGGCTCCCGTGATCCATACATACAGGAGCGCAGTTTTCAGAAGCTCCGATATGCTCGGCCCATTCATCAGGCTGTATGCCTCGTAATCAAGCGCTTCAAGCTCGCTGCCCTCCAAAGCGGATACATCCACACCACGAGATTCGTACGCCTGCACTACCTGTCCATAGGCGCTCTCAAAGCTCTGCGTCGGAATATTGAGCTGCCCAAAGGCCAATAGCGTCTCTGCGGCGGGCTGCTCCTTTACAATATTTGAGAGATTTATCACACTCAGGCTGCTGCTTCCTATGCTAAAGGGAATCAAAAGCCGCAAGAGGACAATCCCCCAGAGCGCGTATTGCAGCCGCAGATTGACCCTCCCCTTTAGGATATGGCGCAGCGCAATGATGACCGTAATCAGTATACTTGAACTGACAATCCATTCAATCATTGTTTTTTGCCTCCTCTATCTGGCGCAATATTGCGTAAAGCTCGTCAATTTCCTCCTGTGGAAGCGTTTGCTTTTTGGTCAGAGAGC